>ERZ772935.128-NODE-128-length-29142-cov-11.767078_pt1 | contig 29142 bp, 28 predicted proteins | sample MGYA00511683_ERZ772935 | MGnify/ENA primary metagenome ERZ772935 (study PRJEB29015, sample SAMEA2738086) | human oral metagenome | biome: human oral; feature: human-associated habitat; material: saliva | place: China | collected 2228 ...
GCAGTCTTCCTGGAACCCTTCATGTTGCTGCAGAGAAAGAAGTGGTAATTGTACAAGGCACTACCATTCAGATCTTCGAAGCAGCTTAAGTATAAATCCTGTAAATTATTGAAGCAGCAGTCTAATTCGAAACGCAGCCTCCCTTTGGGGAGGTTTTTTGATTGGAAGAATAATTTATGTTATAATATTGTAAAATTTGTCATTGTTTTTCAATGTTTTCGCAATATGACAAATCAACAAAATTTATAAGGAGAAAACCATGTCAGATAAAGATGGTCAAGGTCAAGTGCAAGGGGCTTGGCAAGAAAATCAAGCTAGCAGCCAGCCATTGCAAGGGAATTTCCAGCAGATTCAGTCGCAAGGATTGCCTGATAAGAAGGGCAATATCGGAAAAGTCATAGGACTTTCAGTTTTTGCTCTCATAATTGGTCTTTTGATTGGCAGCGGTTCAGCTTATTTTATCGGCAAGCAGGCGCAGACAAATAAGGATATACAAAGGATTAAGCGTCTGAGTAAGGCTCAGGAAGAAGCCAAAGACAAGAGTGACAGCTTTACTACAGACGGGCAGTCGGTTCAGTTTAATTGGACCTTGAAAGACTTGGGACGGTTGAGCTATACAAATGATGAGGGATTAGGTCTGACGGCTGATCAAATCGTTGAAACTTATGGCTTGGCTAGTTCAGCAGAATATGATCGTAATCGTCTGTTACTCCGATGGGGCCCTTCTGTCAGGGACAAGGAGCAAAATATTTCTTTTCAATTTGATGAAGTTGACCAGAACTACTATCTGAGGCAAGTGGTAGTTGGAGATTCTTTTAAAGAATATAGAAAAGGGAAGGAAACGACAGATTGGAGCGTATTATCTCCCAAAGACCTTGAACGTTTGAAAAAAGGAGACAAGGAAACGGGTGAAGGAGGAACAGCTTTATCAGAGGTCCTGAAGAAGCATCCTGTTCCGTCAGAAATTGTCATCACAACCGAACGTGACGTAGATAATAAAATTATCTCTAACCGTCTGATTGCTGAGGTGACTTATAAAACAGAAGATGGTTATGAATACCTATTGTTTGTAGGCCAGCCAGATGGAAATTTCTTATATATAAAGTCAGAGGAAATGTAAGTTTTTAGTTATTTAGTTTATCTTTTGTGACTGACTGCTTTCAAAGCATTTCGTTATTAAAAGAGAACTGATAAGATTATTGGAAATAAACAAGAAAGAGGAAAGAAGATTGACAGAACAGCAAACACAGCATTCTTTTGAGCCTTCAAGGAATGCTCAGTCGCAAGAGGAATTCCCGCATCATTTTCAACCTCAGCAAGGCCATGTTTCAAGTCCGCAGGGACCAACTCCGCCTTTGACCAAGAATAAATCCTGGAGAGGAATCCTGATAGGCGGAGCCTTGCTCTCTCTTGGTCTTGGACTAATCGGAGGGGGAATCTGGGGATATAGAGTGGGAGTAGCGGAGGTCATCAGAGGAGAATATCCTGTGCTTCATCCTTTGGCAGATGCTAGGGAATCAAAGAGAGATCAATCAGATCAGTACATTGACCCCGATACTACTGAGTTCAAGTGGGACATTGATAGTTTGTCAGAGTTACGGTTCAATACTATTCAGACAGATACGAATGGTACTTCTGTGGAAGATATTCTTGATAAATATGGCAAGGCTTTAAAAGAAGAGATCTCTCGTGACAGCCTTGATTTAGAGTGGGGAACACTTCAAGATTCTGATGATGAGGAGGATTGGCCAATTTATTATACAGATCAAACTGCTTCTCTGGATTTTGAGAAGAAAAAAGATGGTTTCTATCTAAATAGCCTTCATATCTATAATATTCGCTTTGAAGGAAGCAAACATAATGCTGAGGACGAAGCGATGGCGGCTGATTACTTTGAAAAATTGAAAAAAGGCGATGCAAAGACTGGTAAGGATGGCATTTCCTATAAGGAAGTTTTTAAGGAATATGGCAGTCCGAGGAGTATCTCTATTCGTGTAGATGAAGATTTTAGTGAGGATACTAGTCAAACCATTATGGAGGCGGCTTATGACGCTCCTAATGATGGTACTTATAGGTTGTTCTTCGTTCAGCAGGAGGACGGAAACTATCTTTTGTCCACTACTGCCAATAAATAAAACAGAACTCAAATAATAAAAGGAGAAACGATGTCAGAACAAAATAAACCGCAGGAACAATCTTTAGAAGGATTGGCTCCGTACCCGCAGCAAGTCCAGTCATCAGACTCAGGACAATTTGTAGCTAACTCAACAGAGGGGCAGCCTCTCCCAGTAGAAGGGGGCAGTCCTGAAATGCCGAATCCTAATCAAGATTTTGGCGTTCAGCAACCCATTTTTGATGCTCCTCAGCAACAGATGCCTCAGCAGGATAATTGGGGAAATCCCGCTTTTCAAGAAGCAATTCCTCAGGGATTTAATCCAGCTGGTCAGAACTTTGCCGGACCACAGCAAGCTGCAAACTTCGCTGCCCAGCCAAGTCCAGAGCCAAAGAAAAATAGTACGGGCAAGCTGATAGGATTTTTAGGAATAGGTCTGGCAGCAGGACTATTGCTAGGGGGTCTTGGCGGCTATTTCCTAAATGATTTTATGGGTGGGGGAAGTGTGCCAAGTCTGTCTCGAAAGGGACATCAAAGCGATGTTGCTTCTTTTGTGGCTCCGTCAAAAGAGGATGTATATGAGTGGGAAGTGAAAGACCTTGAAAAGCTGAGCATTGTTAGTGCGGATGATGAAGGATTGACCCCTGAACAAGTAGTCAAAGATTTTGGCTTGGCCAGCAGTGTGACGTTTCAGGAAGAAGGGCTCTCATTGTCTTGGTTACCTGACTCTAGTTATACCACTCTGACCTTTATGAAACACGAGGATGGCAGCTACCATCTTCAGGGTATGAGTATTATGCCCGGTAGTGACGACTATGATAAAAAGGTATCTGGCCAGATTACAGAGAGCTTAAAGACGGGTGATGCGGAAACAGGCGAGGGCGGTTCTTCCTTTAAAGAAGTAATCAAGGAATACCCAGAATATCAACATATCTCAGTTTATGGGGATGGTGAATCAGAGCCGAAGATGCTTGTAAACTATGAAACCTCTTCAAATAAGGAGATAACTTTGACTTTTATCCGTCAGGAAAACGGACAGTATCTATTGAGTAATCTTTCTAAATAGAATAAATGAATAGGAGTTCTTGTCTCATAAGCTGGAAGCTCTGAACGGTACGCAAAAGATCAAAATGACCATTGACGCCAACACTGGAAACATTTTGAACGAAAGAATTAAATAATATCGTTGGTATATAAGTTTGGAATTGCTTTGTTAGGCACGGACGAGAGTTCGTGTCTTTTTACAATCTGTATCTCATGTAGAGAGTCTTATAGGAGTTTTGCAATCCCCTTTTTTGTGTTATAATATTGTCTAATCAAGCTTCTTGGTTTACTTCAATTGTTCTTCAAGTTGTTGGAGATTGAGGAGATAAACAAACTAAAAGGCTAAATCATTCACGAATCGAGGGAAAAATCATGTCTGCTACTAAAATGAACGCTCAAGAAATTATCAAATTTATCGCTGATGCCAAGAAAAAAACTCCGGTCAAGGTGACCTTTAATGGAGAATTGCACGGGCAAATTCCTTGGTCTGTTGTGAAGTTAGGTAATGTTCTTTTTGGAGACTGGGAAGAAATCAAGCCCCTCCTAGTGAACTTAGAAGAAAACAAGACCTATGTCGTAGAGCAGGATGCCCGCAATTCAGCGGTACCGCTTCTAGACAAGCGCGACATCAATGCCCGTATTGAGCCGGGCGCTATTATCCGTGACCAAGTCGAAATTGGTGATAATGCTGTTATCATGATGGGGGCAGTCATCAATATCGGTGCGGAGATTGGTGCTGGAACCATGATTGATATGGGGGCTATTCTGGGCGGCCGAGCGATTGTTGGCAAAAACAGTCATATTGGTGCTGGTGCGGTTCTGGCAGGAGTCATTGAGCCGGCTAGTGCAGAGCCAGTTCAGGTCGGAGACAATGTGCTGATCGGTGCCAATGCGGTTGTGATTGAAGGTGTACAAATTGGCAGTGGATCGGTTGTTGCGGCTGGTGCGATTGTGACTCAGGATGTTCCAGAGAACGTAGTGGTTGCTGGCGTTCCGGCACGAGTTATCAAGACAATTGACGAGAAGACCCAGCAGAAGACAGCTCTGGAAGATGCTCTGCGTACGCTCTAATTTTGGTTAACAGAATATTGCCGCCCTTGAATTGCATCAGGGGCGGCCTAGCTCTTTGTTTGCTCTGACAAGATTTTAAAGGAAAGAAACGATGCTTGATTATCTGAAAATTCGCCGTGATTTACACCAGATACCTGAAATCGGTCTGGAAGAATACAAGACCCATGCCTACCTGATGCAGGTCATTGATGGACTGACAGCAGGTCTAGACTTTGTGGAAATCCGAACTTGGCGGACGGGTATTTTGGTCTTTATCAAGGGAAGCTCACCAGATAAGACGATTGGCTGGCGAACAGATATTGATGGTCTTCCGATTGTGGAGGAGACTGGACTGGACTTTGCTAGCACTCATGAAGGTCGGATGCATGCCTGCGGACATGATATGCACATGACGGTTGCCCTAGGCCTGCTGGAGCAAGCTGTGAGCGCTCAGCCTATCCACAATCAGCTTTTTCTCTTTCAGCCTGCTGAGGAAAATGAAGCTGGCGGTATGCTCATGTATGAAGACGGTGCCTTTGGCGACTGGCTGCCAGATGAATTTTACGGTCTCCATGTGCGACCGGACCTTAAGGTCGGCGATATTGCCACTAACAGAGGAACCCTCTTTGCTGGTACCTGTGAAGTCAAGCTGACTTTTAAGGGGAAGGGGGGCCATGCGGCCTTTCCTCATGAAGCCAATGATGCTTTGGTGGCGGCTAGCTACTTTATCACCCAGGTGCAGACCATTGTCAGTCGCAATGTCGATCCTATCGAGGGAGCGGTTGTAACCTTTGGTTCGCTCCATGCTGGCACGACCAACAATGTTATCGCAGAAACGGCTTTTCTGCATGGCACCATTCGGACTCTGACTCAGGAAATGAACCTCTTGACTCAGAAGCGCTTACGGGAAATAGCAGAGGGCATAGCCCAAAGTTTCGATCTGGAATTTGACTTGGAGCTTAAACAAGGTGGCTACCTACCTGTAGAAAATCATCCTGATCTGGCAGACGAATTGATGGATTTTTTCCAGAAGGAAGAAGGAGTGCAGCTGATTGATATTGCGCCGGCTATGACAGGCGAGGATTTTGGCTATCTGCTCAGCAAGGTCAAGGGCGTCATGTTCTGGCTGGGAGTGGACAGTCCCTATGCCCTCCATCATCCCAAGATGACACCGGATGAGGCAGCCCTGCCCTTTGCTATTGAAAAGATTGGGAAATTCCTAGATTATAAAATCAACGAAAGATAAGGAAAGGTTGGACGAACTGCATGAAAAAAGAGTTGAGGCAAGCTGTACTGATTCAGATGAAGAAACTATCAGGAAAAGAAAAAGAACAGGCAGATAGCTGGCTGACCCAGCACTTGCTCAGTTCAGCAGCTTATCAAAAAGCTCAGGTTATCGCTACCTATCTTTCTATGCCGCATGAAGTCTCAACTGCAGCATTTATTAAGCAGGCTCAGTTGGACGGCAAGCGGGTTTTAGTGCCCAAAACCTATGGCCGGGGTCGGATGATATTTGTGGATTATGATGAAAGCCGCCTGCAAAAGAGCTCTTTTGGCCTTATGGAGCCGACGAGCGAAGAGGCTGTGGAGAAGACGGAGATTGATCTGATTCATGTGCCGGGTGTGGTCTTCAATTCACAAGGCTTTCGAATTGGTTACGGCGGTGGCTACTATGACCGCTATCTGGCTGATTTTGCAGGAGCATCCATCAGCACTATTTATGCAGCCCAGCAGGCAGATTTTACACCAGCTCAACATGATGTTGCAGTAAAGGAGTTACTCATTTATGAAACAAATCTTTGATAGAGACTATCCCGTGACAAGCATTTTATTGATCATAACAAGCCTTGTCTTTGCTTTAATGTTTCTTTTCTACGGTTTCCAATATAGTAGTACGGAAGCCTTGTCTTACTTTGGGGCAGTACGTGGCTATACAATCCAAGAGACGCCTATGGAATTTTGGCGAGTTTTTGCTGCTATTTTTGTCCATATTGGTTTAGAGCATTTCGTGGTCAATATGCTTACTCTGTATTTCCTTGGTCGTCAGATAGAAGATATTTTCGGACCATGGAAATTCTTAATACTCTACCTGATGTCAGGAGTGATGGGGAACTTATTTGTTGTCTATTTTTCACCCGAAAACCTGGCAGCTGGAGCTTCTACTGCTCTTTTCGGCCTTTTTGCTTCCGTTGTTGTGCTTCGTTATGCTACGAGAAACTACTATCTGCAGCAGCTGGGTCAGTCCTATATGAGCCTGCTGGCTGTCAATCTGATCATTAGTTTTTTACCGGGAATTAGTCTTGCAGGCCACTTGGGCGGTCTAGTCGGTGGAGCTTTAGGGGCTGTGATCTTACCAGTTTCGGGAGAGCGCTACGCTTTTAGCAAGTCTCAACGGTTTTTAGCATTGACAGCCTACCTTGGATTAGCAGCTATTCTGATTTTTCTGACTTTTCAACGACCAATTTTTTAAGAAATGAACTTAGAGGCTAGGACTATTGTCCCAGCCTCTTTTCTGTATAGTGTTAAAAGGGGTTGCATTAGCTAATCTATTGCTTGAGCGCTTTTATTTATTTTTTCGTTTTCTTATCTAATTTTTTACCCAAATCGATAATGTATTGTTTCAAATCATCCTTGACTTGAGGGTGTTTGAGGGCATAATCGATCGAAGTCTTCATGAAGCCAAATTTGTCGCCGACATCATAGCGGTCTCCTTTGAATTCACGGGCAAAAACGCGCTGAGTCTTGTTGAGGGTATCGATGGCATCAGTAAGTTGGATTTCATTGCCCGCGCCGGGAGTTTGTTTTTCCAAGATTTCAAAAATTTCTGGCGTTAGCAGGTAGCGTCCGATAATGGCCAAATCGCTTGGTGCATCCTCTGGTGCCGGTTTTTCGACGAATTTTTCAACGCTGTAGAGGCCATTGACGCCTTCACCTTGCGGTGCAATAACGCCATAAGCAGAGACTTCTTCGTGAGGAACCTGCATAACTGCAATTGTAGACGCGTGGGTTGCCGCGTAGTCATCCATGAGTTGCTTGGTGAGTGGCACTGCCTTGTCATTGGTAATGTCCATCAAATCATCACCCAGCATGACCACAAAAGGTTCATTTCCGACAAAGGCTTTAGCTTGTAAAACAGCATCCCCTAGTCCACGTGGATGACTCTGACGGATAAAATGCAAGCCAATACCAGTGGTCTCATCCACCAACTTGAGCAAGTCGTTCTTGCCCTTTTCTTTGAGGTTGTATTCTAGCTCAAAGTTGGAGTCAAAGTGGTCCTCGATGGAGCGTTTTGACTTCCCTGTGACAACCAAAATGTCTTTGATTCCAGATTTAAGAGCTTCTTCGACGATAAACTGAATAGTTGGTTTGTCAACGATTGGCAGCATTTCTTTGGCCAGTGCCTTAGTGGCTGGCAAGAAGCGGGTTCCGAGACCGGCTGCAGGGATGATTGCTTTTCTGACTTTTGACATAAATTTCTCCTTTATAAAAAATATTGTAAATTAAGACCATTCATTTTCAACTTTGAATTCATTATTCATCATATCATGAATAGCATCTTTGATATCATGGCCGTCATAGATGACCTTGTAAATAGCTTGGGTAATTGGCATGTAGACACCGAGCTCCTGAGCCAGTTCGTAGGCTGCCTTGGTCGTAGAGATTCCTTCGATAACCATGCCCATATTAGCTTCAATATCAGCCAATTTTTCGCCACGACCCAACGCATCGCCGGCCCGCCAGTTGCGAGAGTGGACAGAAGTTCCTGTGACAATCAAGTCGCCGACACCAGAAAGACCGCTGTAAGTCAGAGGGCTGGCACCAAGCTTGACACCAAGTCGGGTAATTTCAGCCAGACCGCGTGTGATGATGGCAGCTTTTGCATTGTCACCATAGCCCAGTCCGTGGAGAGCTCCGGCTCCGACTGCGATGATGTTTTTGAGAGCACCTGCTGTTTCTACTCCGACGACATCGGTATTGGTGTAGAGGCGGAAGTAATGGTTGCTAAAGAGCTCCTGCACATATTTAGCGGTTTCGAGATCCTTAGATGCTGCGGTAATCAGGGTAATGTCACGAACGATAGTTTCCTCAGCGTGGCTAGGGCCTGAAACAACAACAATCTCGCTACGCAAGTCTGCAGGGATTTCTTCTTCCAGAATAGTTGAAATTCGGTTGTGGCTGTTAGGCTCTAATCCCTTGGATGCATGCATGATTTTTACCTTGTGATCTAAGGTTTGCGCAACTTGTTTGGCTACCAGACGGGTCACCTTGGTCGGCACGACAAAAAGTACAGCATCTACGTTTTCTAGAGCATCTTTCAAGTTGTGATAAGCCTTGATCTCTTCGCTTAGAACAACATCTTTGAAATAGCGTTTGTTTGTATGCTGGTGATTGATCTCGTCAATCTGCTCTGCAATATTGCCCCAAATACGGACTTCATGGCCGTTATCATTGAGGACTTGCGACAGAGCCGTTCCCCAAGAGCCAGGGCCAATCACAGCAATTCGTTGTTTATCCATCTTTTCTCCTTGTACGAGACCTATAAAAGGACTCAATCAATTTAGAGTTATTTATTATATTGTACCATAGAATAACTGAAATTTCTTACTTGACATTGTTTTTATCTATGATATAGTAAGGAAGCTAAACAAAGTTAAAAATCTACGAGGAGGAATTATGTTCAGAAAAGCTTTATCAGCCTATAAATTATTTATCTTTTTATCTCTTCTGATGACATCGCTGATGCTAGCTAGCTCGCTGTTACAGCCCCTGTATCTCAAAGATGTCTTGAATGCTCTTTTGGGAGGAAATCGGCAAGAAATCTATCGTTTGGGGGCATGGTTGCTGGGCTTTGGTCTGGTTGGCTTGCTCGCTGGCGGGGCAAATGTGACTCTGGCAGCCTATATTTCCCAAGGTGTGTCGTCGGATTTACGGGAAAAGACCTTTCGGAAAATCCAAACCTTCTCTTATGCTAATATTGAACAGTTCAATGCGGGGAATCTCGTCGTCCGAATGACCAACGACATCAACCAAGTGCAAAATTTGGTCATGATGATGTTTCAGATTTTATTCCGCCTGCCTATTTTATTTTTAGGTTCCTTTATTTTGGCGGTGGTGACCATTCCTTCCTTGTGGTGGGTGATTGTCCTGATGGTCTTTTTGGTTCTCTTTTTGACAGGAGTGATGATGGGCTTGATGGGTCCACGCTTTGCCAAATTCCAAGTTCTCTTAGAAAAGATCAATTCGATTGCCAAAGAAAACCTGCGGGGTGTCCGTGTCGTCAAATCTTTCGTGCAGGAGAGAGAGCAGTATCAGAAGTTTACGCAAGTTTCAGATGAACTTTTGGAGCAAAATCTCTTTATTGGCTATGCCTTTTCGATCGTTCAACCGATGATGATGATCGTCGGCTACGGGGCTGTCTATCTGACCATGTGGCTCTTGTCTAGCATGATACAGATGGATCCAAGCTTGGTTAGCTCCATTGTCTCTTTCATTTCTTATTTGAATCAAATCATGTTTACTATCATCATGGTTGGCTTTTTGGGTAATACCGTTACGCGTGCCATGGTATCGATTCGACGGATCAAGGAGGTCTTGGATACAGAGCCAGCGATGACCTTCAAGAATGAAGCTGAAGAAGATTTAGAAGGTAGTCTGGTCTTTGACCATGTGACCTTTACCTATCCGACAGATACAGAGCCCATGCTCAAGGATATTAGCTTTGAAGTCAAACCGGGAGAGATGATTGGTGTTGTCGGAGCGACAGGAGCAGGAAAATCAACTCTGGCCCAGCTTATTCCGCGTCTTTTTGATCCTCAGGAAGGTTCTATCAAGATTGGTGGCAAGGACTTGCGAGACATTAGTGAAGCTTCGCTGAGAAAAAATGTCTCTATCGTTCTGCAAAAAGCTATTTTGTTTAAGGGGACGATTGCGGACAATCTGCGTCAAGGAAAGCAAAATGCTAGCCTGCCAGAATTAGAACAGGCGGCGCGCATTGCTCAGGCGAGCGAGTTTATCAATCGCATGGAAGATACCTATAACAGCCAAGTCGAAGAACGGGGAAACAATTTCTCTGGTGGACAAAAGCAAAGAATGTCCATCGCACGTGGTGTCGTCAGCAACCCTAATATTCTAATCCTAGATGACTCGACTTCAGCTCTGGATGCCAAGTCCGAAAAGCTGGTCCAAGAGGCGCTGAACAAGGATTTGAAGGGAACCACGACCATCATCATTGCCCAGAAGATTAGCTCTGTGGTTCATGCGGACAAGATTTTGGTGCTAGATCAAGGGCGCTTGATTGGCCAAGGTAGACACGCAGACTTGGTTGCTACAAATGATGTCTACCGAGAAATTTATGAGACTCAAAAAGGAAAGGAGGACTAATATGAAGACAGCAAAATTTTTCTGGCAATATTTCAAACAGTATAAACTGGCCTTTTTGGTCGTCATGATTATGATTGTCATCTCTACGGTCTTACAGGTTCTCTTTCCTATTTTTACAGGTCTAGCTATCAGTGAGCTGGTGGAGTTGGGTAGTGCTTTTGCGAGTGGCAAGCTTGCTTCAGGTGATGTTTCAGCCTTTGCTGCTTTTCAAGGAATCATGTGGAATTTAGCGCTGGCTTTCATCTTCCTTTCGCTATCTAGCTTGATCTACATGCTGCTGATGAGTCGGATCATCTCTCACTCAACCAATGAAATGCGTAAGGGTCTCTTTGGAAAATTGGCTCGCTTGACCGTTTCCTTCTTTGACCGCCATCAAGACGGGGATATCTTGTCGCGTTTTACCAGCGATTTAGATAATATCTTGCAAGCTTTCAACGAGAGTCTAGTCCAAGTGATGAGCAATATCGCTCTCTACATCGGTTTGATTGTCATTATGTTTATGCGGCATGCGACCTTGGCTTGGGTGACGATTGCCAGCACGCCAGTAGCCATCATTGTCTTGGTGTCCATCGTCAAGCTGGCTCGCAAGTATACAGACTTGCAGCAAAAAGAAGTCGGTCAGCTCAATGCTTACATGGACGAGACGATTTCCGGCCAGAAGGTAGTTATTGTGCAGGGAATGCAAGAAGAAGTTATCAAAGGCTTTGTCCAGCAAAATGATAAGGTTCGGTCAGCCACCTTTAAAGGACGCGCTTTTTCTGGCTTGCTCTTTCCTGTCATGAACGGAATGAGCCTGATCAATACGGCTATCGTGATTTTTGTGGGTTCAGCCATTATGCTCAATGATCCTAATGTCAAGACCTCAGTAGCCATTGGTTTGATTTCAACCTTTACACAGTTTTCTCAACAGTACTATCAGCCTATCATTCAGGTTGCGGCAAGCTGGGGAAGTCTGCAGCTGGCTTTCACTGGTGCGGATCGGATTCAGGAAATGTTTGATGCGCCTGAGGAAGTGCGCCCGCAGAATGCTCCAGCCTTTACTGAGCTGAGAGAAGGCGTCGAAATAAAACATGTGGATTTCTCTTATGTAGAAGGCAAACCGATTTTGAAAGATGTTTCCATTTCAGCGCCAAAAGGGAAGATGATTGCCGTTGTAGGACCAACAGGGTCAGGCAAGACGACTATTATGAACCTGATCAATCGCTTTTACGATGTGGATAAGGGCAGTATCGAATTTGACGGACGCGATATCCGAGACTATGACTTGGATAGCTTGCGCAGTCATGTAGGTATCGTTTTGCAAGATTCTGTCTTGTTCAGCGGCACCATTCGAGACAATATTAGATTTGGAGTGCCGGATGCTAGTCAGGAGATGGTTGAAATCGCTGCGCGTGCTACTCATATTCACGAGTATATTGAAAGCTTGCCTGATAAATACGACACAATCGTAGATGATGATCAAAATATCTTTTCAACAGGTCAAAAGCAATTGATTTCAATCGCTCGAACCCTTTTGACCGATCCTCAAGTGCTGATCTTGGATGAGGCCACCTCCAACGTTGATACGGTAACCGAGAGCAAGATCCAGAGCGCGATGGAGGCTATTGTGGCAGGACGGACCAGCTTTGTCATCGCTCACCGCTTAAAGACTATATTAAATGCTGACCAAATCATTGTCTTAAAAGACGGGGAAGTCATTGAAAGAGGCAATCATCATGAATTGCTGCATCTAGGCGGCTTCTATTCTGAACTCTACCACAATCAATTTGTGTTTGAATAAAGACTTACAGAAACGAAGGTATTTCATGAGAATGCCTTCGTTTCTTGTTTGGAGGAAGTTGGTATTGTTATCTCTTTCATCGAACCAATCTGTTTGTTTTCATCGTAGGAGTCATCTTAGCTATTTTGGACATCCTTGCCATGCTAGTCTTTGGCTATGGCATCTACAAGGGTAGGCTAAATCTGCAAAAGGTTCTTGATGATTTTGAAGAGAAATTGAAGTTAGCTCAATAATGTTTCCAATTAATTTTCCCCAAAAAACTTTGTCATTCGGCAAAGTTTTTTCTTGACTATTTCTGACCAAGTGATAAAATAATAACTATAGATTAGCACTCGGTGTCGTAGAGTGCTAAAATTTAATCTTTGGAGGAAAAGGATGTTAAAACCATTAGGTGACCGTGTGGTCTTAAAAGTAGAAGAAAAAGAACAGAAAGTTGGTGGCTTTGTCATTGCTGGTGCAGGACAAGACGCGACAAAAGAGGCAAAAGTCATCGCAGTTGGTCAAGGAATCCGTACGTTGAACGGAGAGCTGGTCGCGCCAAGTGTCAAGCCAGGTGATAAGGTTTTAGTTGAAAGCCATGCTGGCATTGAAGTCAAAGATCAAGATGAGAAATTCTTGGTTGTTGGGGAAGCCAACATTCTTGCAATTGTGGAGTAAAAATCTAAGAAAGAGGTTTAAAAATGGCAAAAGATATTAAATTTTCATCAGATGCACGTAGTGCAATGGTTCGTGGTGTGGATATTCTAGCAGATACTGTCAAGGTAACCTTGGGCCCTAAAGGGCGCAATGTCGTTTTGGAAAAATCTTTTGGTTCACCCCTCATCACCAATGACGGTGTGACCATTGCCAAGGAAATCGAACTGGAAGACCATTTTGAAAATATGGGTGCTAAGCTAGTGTCAGAAGTTGCTTCAAAAACCAATGATATCGCAGGTGACGGAACAACGACTGCTACTGTTTTGACACAGGCTATCGTCCGTGAAGGCATCAAAAACGTAACTGCCGGTGCCAACCCAATTGGTATCCGCCGCGGGATTGAAGCAGCAGTTGCGACTGCTGTCAGCGCTCTGAAAGAAACTGCGATTCCGGTTTCTAACAAGGAAGCGATTGCTCAGGTTGCTGCCGTTTCTTCTCGTAGCGAGAAAGTCGGCGAGTACATATCTGAAGCTATGGAAAAAGTTGGCAACGATGGCGTTATCACTATCGAAGAGTCCAAAGGTATGGAAACAGAGCTGGATGTCGTAGAAGGAATGCAGTTTGACCGTGGCTACCTGTCTCAATACATGGTGACGGATAGTGAAAAAATGGTGGCAGATCTGGACAACCCTTATATCTTGATTACAGACAAGAAAATTTCTAATATTCAAGAGATTCTGCCATTGTTGGAAAGTATTTTGAAAACCAACCGTCCGCTCTTGATTATTGCGGATGATGTAGATGGTGAAGCTCTGCCAACACTGGTTCTTAACAAGATTCGTGGTACCTTTAATGTAGTGGCTGTTAAAGCACCAGGTTTCGGTGACCGTCGTAAGGCTATGCTGGAAGATATTGCCATCTTGACTGGCGGTACAGTGATTACAGAAGATCTTGGTCTGGAGCTCAAAGATGCGACGATTGAAGCGCTTGGACAAGCTTCTAAAGTCACTGTCGACAAGGATAGTACTGTGATTGTGGAAGGCTCTGGCAATCCAGAAGCTATTGCCAATCGTGTGGCTGTTATTAAATCGCAAATCGAAAGTACAACTTCTGAGTTTGATAAAGAAAAATTGCAAGAACGTCTGGCTAAATTGTCCGGTGGTGTGGCGGTGATTAAGGTCGGAGCTGCAACCGAAACCGAACTCAAAGAAATGAAACTCCGCATCGAAGATGCCCTTAACGCAACCCGCGCCGCAGTGGAAGAAGGAATCGTGTCTGGTGGGGGTACAGCCTTTGTCAGCGTATTGGGTGCAGTAGCTGCCCTTGAATTAACAGGTGATGAAGCGACTGGCCGTAACATCGTCCTCCGCGCCTTGGAAGAGCCTGTCCGTCAAATCGCTTTGAATGCAGGCTTTGAAGGCTCAATCATCATCGATCGTCTGAAAAACTCGGAAGCTGGTACAGGCTTCAATGCAGCGACTGGCGAATGGGTGAACATGATTGAAGCTGGAATCATTGACCCAGTCAAGGTGACGCGCTCAGCCTTGCAAAATGCCGCTTCAGTTGCTAGCTTGATTTTGACAACAGAAGCTGTTGTGGCCAATAAACCAGAACCTGCGCCAGCAGCACCAGCTATGGACCCAAGCATGATGGGCGGCATGATGTAGGACACATCGGAGAAAGTACAACTTTTTTGAAATCAATAAAGTAAAAAGACTTCAAACTATTGATTAAAAACAATGGTTTGAAGTTTTTTTATTGTGCGGATAAGGAAATGAAAACTTGTAAAATAATGAAAAGTTTGAAATGTAAATGATTTTCGAAAGCTGTTTGGAGTGATTGTAAATGTGATTATTTCAAAATGGGGCAAATAATCTGATAGCAGTAGAAAATACTTTAGTTTTGGAAATTAACGCTGCTTAGCAAGGACTAAGAACATTAAACTGTTTCGGACTTGTTTTGGAACAACTCAATTCTATCATTGCAATACTTATCTATTCGTAAAAAATAGGAGAAGTGGTATAATGGAGAAACATAGATAAGATGGTGAGGAAAAAAGATGACAATTCGTTTTGAAGAAAATGTGAGCACAGAAAACGCTCAACTCGTATGCCAATGGTCTAACTCCCTTGGCAAATCCTTTCAAAAACAATGGATGGGAACAATGATTCCTTTTCCCTTGACAATTCAAGTCTTGCAAGATTTGGAAGGAATCTTTTCAATCTTTGATGGACAAGAGTTTGTGGGGCTTATCCAGAAAATCAGGCTAGAAGACAGAAATCTTCATATCGGGAGATTTTTTATCAACCCCCAGAAACAGGGGCAAGGCTTAGGTAGCCAGGCTTTAAGGAAATTTGTTAGTTTGGCCTTTGAAAATGGAGACATAGATACTGTCTCTCTAAATGTCTACGAGGCAAATCAAAGAGCCAAGCAACTCTACCAAAAAGAAGGATTTGAAATTGTTCAGATGGTTGAAGAACCTGAAAGGAAATATATTATGAAGAAGGGGAGATAGAAAGTAAAAAAGAGGCTAGGAAAAGTCTTTGAAATTAGAAAAACGCATAATATCAAGTTTTGAACAACCTTGATATTATGTGTTTCATTTTGGGAAGATTTACTTCATTTTCTCCTGAAATTGAGTACCTGCCCAGTCTTCCTCTTGTATTAAATTTTTAATCAAACTCAGCATATTTCTGTTTGAACAACTCAATTTTATCATCGCAGTAAGCTATTAAATCTTGAGCCCTTTCAAAAGTATATCCTTTTTCAGATACAGACTTTACTTTCTTCTCATCAAAATAGTAGCCAGTCAAGCCCCTGATTTCTTCTGACAATGTGAGATAGTAGCCTGTTTCGATTCCCTCGTCTACATTCTTTGAGAGCGACTTCATTAAACGCCCAAAGAGAGACTTTTTCGTTTTTTCATCACTGGAATCATTCCCCAAGTTGGTTGAAATCAAACCGGGATGGTAGGCATTGATGGTGATGTTTGAACCTCTTAAACAGAACTCTCTTGCTAGATAGCGTGTCATCCAAATGGTATAGAGTTTGGAGTTGTTGTAGGCTAAACCAGGATTGTAGTTCTTCTCAAAGCCAAAGTCCAAATTCTTGACCTTGGCAAAATGATGCATATAGGAGGAGGTGTTGATGACACGACTGTCAGGCGCTTTTTCTAATAAGGGACTTAGTTCAGTTGTTAAAATATAGGGAACCAGAACGGATAACATAAAAGTCAACTCGACATTTTCAGTACTGGCTTTTCGTTCTTTCCCTGCATACAGTCCTGCATTGTTAAAGAGTACATCAAGCTGGTCAAAATCTTGTTTGATTTCTCCGACAAATCGGTAAACATCATCTAATTTTGAAAAATCTGCCAAGTAGCTAGAAACTCTGCCTCTCAAGGAAACTGCCCGAATCTCTTGAGTAGCGAATTCAAGTTTTTGAGGATTACGACCATGGAGGATGACATGATGGCCTTGGCTAGCTAATTTTTTTGCTAAATGTTTACCGATACCGTCAGTAGCACCTGTAATCAGAATGGTTTTGACCATATTAGTCCTCCAAGAAAGCTATTAATTCTTTTGAAAATTCGTCTGCATATTGGAAGATCGAACCGTGGCCAGCATTTGGATAGATAATCAACTTACTATCTTTTATTTTCTCATGCATGTCATAAGAATTTTCCGTTGGAACCTGCATATCCTTGTCCCCGTTGACGATTAAGGTTGGTTGGGTGATAAATTGAAGGTCGTCCTGTGAATCTCTTCCCCAACGTTTAATGGCTTTGAGTTGAGTTAGAAATCCTGCTAGGTTCATGTCTTTATCCGCAAATTCCTTGGGGCGCATCCCCATGCGTCCGAGAATTTTCAAGGCTTCGATTTTTCCTTGTTCATCATGGTTATAGAAGATATAGCGTTTAGGATCGATTCGATCTACTAGACCTTTAAACATAAAGGTAAAGGTTTTTCCAGTAACCTTGTCCATTTCAACCCCACCTCGAGGTCCTGTTCCTGCCAAGATGAGACGGTTGACCAAATTAGGCTTGATTCGGATGATTTCTTGGGCGATCATACCCCCCATAGAAAGGCCGAGGAGATTGATCTTATCGTAACCAAGTGCTTGGATAAAGGCAATCGTCTGCTCAGCCATTCCAGGAATAGTCGGAGCAACTTTTCCTTGACTGGCTCCAACACCAGGAAGATCGACTACAATGATATGGTGCTTTTCAGCAATCAAGTCTAATAGTCTTGGATCCCAGTTATCGAGAGTTGCTGCCAAATGGAGCAGCATCAGAAGAGGTAATTTGGATTTCCTTTGACTAAGTTCACGATAAGCAATTTGATTTCCGTCGACAGTGATGAATTGATTTTTTGTTGTAATATATGACATTGTATTTTCCTTTTTTATTTCTTAAAGCTAAGTACAGTTTTTCCGCGTGAACGGCCATTGGCTACCTTATCTAAAGCAGCATTGACCTCTTCAAATGGATAAACTGTATCAAGTGATGGTTTGATTTCTAATTTGCTGAAGAGGTCAGCTACCTCTTGTAATTGAGCGCCATTACTTTCTACAAAGATGAAATGATAGTGAACGCCGTATTTGTCAGCCATCTTATCAAATTTGCGACCTGCTATGCCAAGAATCATCTGTTTCCATTTTGGCAGGTTTATACGTTTAGCAAAGGCACCGTTTGGCATAGCGCGGAGAGAAACAAGATGACCACCTTTTTTCATGATAGACATTTGTTTTTCTGTCTCTGCACCACCAAGGGTATCGAGGACATAATCCACTTGGCTAACAGTTTTTGTATAATCCTCTGTTTTGTAGTCAATAAATCTATCTGCTCCGAGTTTCAAAACTCGCTCAGCGCTATCTCCAGCACCGTTGGTGATGACTTTCAAGCCTTTGGCCTTGGCAATCGGAATGGCCATACCGCCGACACCGCCTGTACCACCAGAGATAAAAATGGTTTTGCCAGCTTGAGCCCCCATGAGGTCAAGGGCCTGCATGATGGTCAAGGCAGTCAAAGGTACAGCAGCAGCTTCCTCATCTGATAGATAGTCTGGAACCTTGGCTAGAGCCTGACTATCGACCGCTAGGTATTCTGCAAAGGCGCCAATATGGTCAAGCGGTAGACGTCCAAAGACACGATCTCCTACTTGAAGGTTGTTAATCTTATTTCCAATGCTTTCAACAATTCCAACAACTTCATTACCTGCAGTTTGTGGGAATTTGTAAGGGACAATCATCTTGACTTCTCCTCGGGAAATCATATTATCCAGAGGATTAACCCCAGCTGCAGATACTTTCACCAAGACTTGTTTGTCTGTAATACTTGGTTTAGCAACTTCTGCGATATTCAGTGTGATATTGTTTTTGTTATAAGTAGTGTGTTGTGCGACTTTCATGTGTTTTCTCTTTTCTTATTTAATTCGACTTTACATACCTGTATCTAATACAAGTATATGTTGCTTCTGGTAAAAACTGACTTGCTATCAAATCAGTTTCGTTTTTGTTTGGCATCTTTATAAAGATTGTTAATGACATCTTCTAAGGTTTGCTGGGCTAGTTCCTTCTCTAACTGAGATTCGGCATTGGCAAAAAGTGGCGAAACTGCTCCTTGGATATGTTTCCCTACTGGGCAATCAGGATTGCTATTTTGGTGAACGGGAAATAAGCTGATGTGGCTGACTTCTTGTGTTGCAAAATAAATGTTAAGTAAGGTGATGTCCTTTGGCGATTTACTAAGTTGGTAGCCCGTTTTTCCTTGCTGAGACTGGATTAGTCCAGCATTTTTCAATAAGGCAATCACCTTACGAATATAACTAGCGTTGGTCCCAACGCTAGTAGCTAATGCTTGAGAACTTAGGTTTTCCTTACTCTCGCTAATCATGGTTAGGATATGTAAGGCTACTGAAAATTTTGTATCCATATAAACTCCTTTAGATAACTTGTATCTGATACAATAACAAGTATAGCACAAATAAAAAGAAAAGCAAGACTTTTGTTTTTAATTTTCAAAAATATTTTAAAAAGAGTAGGATAAAATAAATAATCTGCAATTTACCCTGTCTTCCGAATTCTATTTAGAAAGCAAATGGGGCAGGAAAAATATTAATCATATGTAGCTTTGCATGTATTACTCGAGCAATTAACTGTCTGCTCTATTATCACGACAAAAGGCTGGCTCTCTATGGGACGAAGATGTTGACCTTGGAGTTATTGCAAAAATTCTAGGGCATAGAGATATTTCAATGTTAGTAGAAGTATATGGACACACTTTAGAAGAGAAAATTTTTGAAGAATTTAATCAAATTAGAGATGTTTGGAAAGATTGCTCATAAAAAAATGTGGGGCAAATGATGGGGCAAATGATGGGGCAAATGTTCATGAGACAAGAGAAAAAGCCTTGGAATCCAAGGCTTTTTAGTCATACTTTCTATGCCCCCTGCATGAAACAACGGGACGACATTAAAAATCAAAAAGGCTGTTTTGTTGGAAAAATGAGTAAAAAACGGTTCATTTTTTGTGGTGAAGAATATAGCTCAATATTAAAATGGGGCAAATGTGGGGCAGAGACATAAAATTCTAGGTTAGTAATTTATTCTAAAATCATAGAGAAATTTATAAAGTAAAGGGGATTAAGATTTTTAGTCTTTTTCATTTTGTAAATATGTAGATTTACATACCATAAAAATGAATCAAATATTTTTATCACAAAAATAAAATCAAAAAGATTTTGACAAAATAATAAAAAAATGAGAGAATAAAGTATAAGAGTGTTAGATTGCTGTTTTAAGATAAGGGTTTAAGTGAAATAAGGGGGTGTTTGAATGGCAACTAAGAGTTTTACAACAGTTTTGACTTTTAATAGAGAGTCAGCTGCTTCTTTAATTGAGGCATTAGATAAAAATCGGAGACCAGTACGTTCGACACCAGTTGGGGTTAGTGAGATAAAAAGTAAGACGGAATTAGAAAGATTGTTTAGAAAGTGATAAAATCAAGTGTCTTTGTTGTGTCTCTGGATAATCTATTATCTGCTTTAGAAGTGGATGAAGTGAAAGATATTTTGAATGGCTTTACTAGTCTTAGTCGAGAAGATAGACCACATGATGTAGAAGTCTTTTTAAAAACAAAAGCTATAGGTTTTGAACGTACAGCTATTGCTACAACGTATTTAGTGTTTGATGTAAAAACAAAGATTCTTCTTGGTTTTTTCTCGTTGGCTAATAGACCGTTGACGATGTTAATGGAAGATTTTAAAGGGCTTAGTAAAAGTCAGCAGAAAAGTCTAAAATATTCAGGACGACAGATTGGACATGAATTTCAAGTTAATAGTTATTTGATTGGTCAGCTTGGGAAAAATTATGATAAGTCTGTAAAAAATGCTGCATATGAATTAAGTGGAAGAGAGCTTTTAGATCTGGCATATGGAAAAGTATTGGAAGCTTCAAAAATAATTAAAGCTAAGTATGTATGGATTGAATGTGAAGATATTGATTGTTTAAAAGAGTTTTATTCTAACTTTAGTTTCTCTATGATTTCTAATTATTTTTCTTCAAATGGTCTGAGGGTTATGGTGAGGAAAATTCTTGATGCAGAAAATACTTCGGAGAAGGTTACTAAGTAGCCTTCTTTCTTAATTTAGAAATAAAAAAGATGATGTTGAAGGCTGTTACTACTATCTTTGTGAGATTGTTTTGTGACTGTTGTTATGTTACAATGATTGTATAAGAGATTGGAAGGGTTGAGTGTATATTCTAACCGATTTTTTAACTGTAGGAATGTTTTAAATTTCAAAAGAGAATGTTAAGTGAAAGGTGATATTATGAAAAAGTCATTGTATTTATTAGTTATGATAGTTGCTTCAGCAATTTTTTTAGTTGCTTGCTCTTCTAAGCAGAGTATAGATGGGGTTTATTATCGTTTAGAGGTTTCTTCTGATAATGAAGATAAAGTTGAGTATGATGGTATTGATCCTGAAACAAAGTTAGAAATTGATGGAAGTGAAGGAACTTATTGGTATGGTTCTAAGGCTATGAAAATTCATGTAGATCAAGAAAATCAGACTATTACAAGTAAGTATAAAAGTTTTTCTTATCAAAGTATTCCGAAAGATAAGATGCTTGTTTTAGAAAATGGACAAAAAACGGTTTACTTAGTAAAAGAAAATTCTCCGTTGTATAATCAGTATAAAGATAAATGAAGAGGATAATATTTAGCCTTTTTTGACATTTCAGGGATAAAAAAATGACATTTCAGGGTTTTTAGTTACATTTCCAATGGGGAATGGTAAACTAAGATTATGAAAGAAGAAATGATATTTGATATAAAACGTATTGCAGAGAGTTTGAATAGGCACAATTCAAATGATGAATTCAGGAGTGAGATATTTAGATTGCGTATAAGGATAGATAATCTGGAAAAGACAATTTTGGAAGGGTAGAGAAAAAGGACTAATTGCTAGTCCTTTTCTTTATTAGTTCGTAATGGATGAGCTTTGCTTTTCTTAAGCTTTCTTCTTCTGTGAAAAAGTCTTTATGCCAGGAGTAGAAGACGGCTAAGCCTTGATTGTAGTGGGTTTTGACTTCTATATTGTGCAGAGCTTGTGCTGTTTTTTGGAATTCGAGATCAGAGAGAGAAGGAATATCTAATTGTGTAAGAAAACCTTTTGCATTGATAAGGATTTTAAATCTGTCTATATCGTCGATATAGACGCTTTCGTATTCTGGTATGATTTTGTCTTTGAGAGAAGCAAAAGCTTTCATAATGGGTTTATTAGAGCCTGTAATATAGCCTTTAACAAGTTTTTGCGCAGCGATTGATGGAATTCTACCTTGGTGGATTAAAAGTTCGTTTAAGCGTAGTTCAAAGGCTTGAGTCGAGACTTTGAGTTCAAGTTTTGTTTCTTGGAAAGATTTTTTCTGATAGAAGATTTTGGTGAGTAAAACAATGTCTGGCATGAGAATGAAGGATGAAAAATAATTAGCTTCTTTCTCTTGTTGGTCATTATTTTGTGTATTTTCTGCGAATACAGTTCCAGAATGTTGTAAGATTAAATGTCCTAATTCGTGGCATTTTGTAAAATTTTGTCTGCTTGGGATGCTGGAAGTTTCGTAAGAAAAAGAGATTCCTAGATTATCAATTAGGGTTAAACCTAAAATAGCCTCGTCTGAAAAGTGATGAGGCAATAATTTTATTTTATGCTTTTTTATAATGTGATTGAAGTATTCTTCGAAGGTGTAGTTGATTTTGGAAATATTATATAACTTAATAAATGAATAGAGTTCTTTTCTTGCGATTTCCCAAACTTTGAAATAAGTTTCTGTCACTGGTCGTCTTCCTCAAAAGCTTTTCTTCTAATTTCCATAAATTCTAAGAGTTCTTTTTGAAAGGTCTCTTTTTGTTCAGGAGTCATATTCTTTGAGGTTTTCCGAAAGAGGATTTCTACATTAGATAGTCCATCTTCTGGATTTTTGAGTTCAGAATTGCCTAGAAGATAGTCGGTTGAAACGTTGAAGAAATGTGCTAGTTTTTCTAAGCTTTCTTTAGACGGACTTCTAAGTCCCTTTTCCCATTGAGCATAGCTTTGTGGGCTTGTTTTGAAGTGATCTGCTATTTCTTTTTGAGTTAACCCTGCTTCTTTTCGCAGTTTTTTAAGGCGTTCGGTAAACATAATGGTAGCCTTTCAAAAAATATAATTTTTTTTAAAAAAGTATTGACGAAGTAATCATTTGATTATATAATATTAAATGTAATCAGTTGATTACGAAATAATGAAGGGGGAGGACAGAAAAAAATTAATTATTAGCATTTGAAACCACTTTCCCACTTTTTAATATGATATGTTTAGTAGATTTCATATTGGAGTAATAATTTAGGTTGTTTTTGATATATAAATCAATAAGATACTTAAATTCATCAGCTTCGTCTTGTGTTAATTGAATATTATTTAATTCCAAGATTTCTGCATTAAGAATATCTTCAATTCCCATTATACCATTAGATACTAAGTTTGAGATGGGAATATCGAAAAATTCAGCGATTTTAGTGATGGTTGTCAAGGTAGGAGAGATTTTCCCACTTTCCCACTTCATATATGTTTGTTGAGAAGTTCCTAGATTTTCTGCAAGTTCTTTCTGAGTTAATTTATAGCTTAAACGTAATTTTTTCAAGTTAGAGGCAAACATGTATAACTCCTTTAAAAAATTTAAAAAAATGAAAAAAGTATTGACAAACATCATAAATGATGTTAAAATGATTATAACATCAAATAAGATGTTAAAGGAGCTAAAATAGAGTTCTTGTTTATGGTTTTTGTACCTTGATAATTAAATAAAAAGTGCGTCTGAAATCTGAAGCCAGACTACAAACACACAAAATAAAATGTTGCAGTTTTATTATACATTAAATAACGACTTTTGTCAAAATGAGTTTCGTCTCGGTACGAGAGTTAAAAAATGTAAATTGTGTTGATGGATGGAAGGATGATTCGGGGGTATATAGATTTATTGGAGTTTAGTTTTAATAACATAAAAAGACCAGTCTTCGACTAATCTTTTTGTTGATTATAAAAGTTATTGATTTCAATAGTTACGTTAATCCTTGTTGATTTGTTTGTCTTTGAAAATAATAACTTTATTAGAAAATAAATTATCTTGTCCATGATTATTGTTATGGTAAAATTGGACTAGAATTTGGTAAAACTATGATAATTTATTTTTCTTAAACGAAACTTGACTCCAATAAATCTATATATGAAGTACTAGGGTTTCTGCTAGTTAACCTGTGTAGAGCAAAAAACTAGAACTGCTGGTGTGGGATGCATCGGAGATGATGCTTGTTATCCTTAGAGAGAGATAAGGGCGCAAGTTGATTGGGCGGGGTGTGAAACATGATATTTTATTGTGTTTTGCTGATGGTGAAAGATGATACTTTGTATTATTGAGTAATCGAAGTGAGTAGTCATGCTGTGAAGTATTACGAAAGCTAGTGTGCGAAGATATGAGCATGCAATTTTTATTAAACTAATAGCTAGTTTATTGATGAGATAAAAGGCTTATGTGCTGATTGATTGAATAGCTGGCTTATTAGTTTGTAAGAGATTATTTAGAGAAGTAGTTTCTTATAAGCTGATAAGTCAGAGTTGATAGTATGTGTTGAAGATGGTAAAGCTCCCCTTTGCCATCTTTTTTATTTTGAGTTTAAAAAAGGAGAATAGATATGAAAAACACTGTGGCTGATCGCTTAAAAATTATTCGTGAAGATAGAAACAAGACAAAAGAACAAGTTGCTAATTATTTGGAAATTCAACTTCGGGCATATCAAAGATATGAGACTGGAGAACGACTTCCTGATTTAGAAAAACTGAAGTCTTTAGCAAGATATTTTGATTGCACGTTGGACTATCTTGTTGGGATGGATATTCCAGAAGATAAGAAATATATTGATCGTGGTCTGGTACTTACTCAATCAGAAATTATGGATTTGGGCTATAACAAGAAATTTGCTTTCGGATTGATGAAACAGATTATTGATCATCAATCAGAAAGTGAAGAAGTCCATGTTTCTGAAAATGACAATAAGAAATATGTGACAAAAGAACAGGTTCGCAAGTTGTTGGAAGGGTTATTGGAGAAGATTTAATGGATTTAAGAAATATTTATAACAAGTATTTGTTGTACCGTTGTTTAAAGAAATTAAAGATGGGAAGGTTTGTGACCTTATATTTTGAAGAACATTATTTAATGATTGTAGAAACAACGAAGCGGAAGAGTCGTTGTTTTTATTTAGGTTTACCAGATCATTTAATGTCAGTGATTTTTAATAATTTCAGGGAAGGTTCATTTTTGATTGCTGACAACAGTGTTAATCGGATAACTTATAATTTTATTTTGACGAATAAAAAGAATTGGGGGAAAGTGTTCATTCGAGCTATTGATTGAGGGTGAGTGAATGGGAATATTTTTATATGCTGCTATACTAATAGGTATTTTGATGCTTATTTGTGTATATGCAATGATGGTGTTGTCAAGTCGAGTTTCACGGTATGAAGAATCTGTGATTGCTATACCTAAGAAATAGGCGTGTGTTAGAGAAAGGAGTTAGCTATTTGTACATTGAAGATAATCAGAAAGGAAAGGTATGAGATTGGTGTAAAAATACCATCTTATGTTTATGCTGTTGCAGTCCTTGGTTTAAAGGACGATTGTTATTATCCTGTTTATCCATTTGCTTTGACAAAACAGGATAAAGATAGTTTAGAAGAGTTTGTATCTCTTTATGGAGAGGATTTATTGAAATTCTATAAACAGCCGAATTCTATCGGTTTTTCTTTTTATCTCTACGGCTTTAATACGAATGCTAGGGAGAGATTTAAGGAGGAATGGTATGAAAAAGGTGTGCTTATTAGTTAGAGGAGAAGAAATTTATGAAGCAGTTTAAAATGGGTGTAGGCGCTGTTGCGGTTGTTGGGATGTTGGGTTTGACTCAGCAAGTTGCTCATGCGGAAGAGTTGCCAAAAGCGGATTTGTCTAAGGCTGAAGCGAGTCAGCTCCAAAAAGAAGTTAGTCAATCAGATGTGACAACTAGTCAAGCTAAAGTTGTTGCTGCGGATGAAGCAGTTAAAAAACAAGTACAAGCAACTAGTCAAGCACAAGAGGCTGTAACTACTGCCGAGAAGGTTGTTGACCAAAAACAGTCAGAGGTTGTAGAGGCTGAGAGATTAGTTGCTGAAGCTACTCCAGAAAATGTTGCCAAGGCAGAAATATCTGTCAAGGAAGCAACTGGACAAGTGGAACAAGCTGAAAAAGCTGTGTCTGCTAGTCAAACAGCACAAGAGACGGCTGAAAAAGCTGTAATTGAACAAACAAAGGTGACTGCTGAAGCGCAAAAGCTGGTTGAAACAAAAGAAGCAGAAGTTAAACAAGCTGAAGAAAAAGTAGCTGAAAAACAATCTATTTTAGATGGTACAGGTACTAAAGAAATTATTGAGAAGGCTGAACAAACACAAGCTAAGGTTGCTGCGGATAAAAAAGCCGTGGCGCAAGCTCAAACGAACCTAACTGAAGCGAAGAAAGCTGATCAAAAGCGTGCTAGTGATTTGGCAGATGCTGAAAAAAAGGTTCTTAAAGCTCAAATAGATAAAAATGCTTCTGAGTCTGTGTTGGAGAAAAAGGTTGCTGCGGTAAGCAAAACGGCAGAAGTTTTAGAAAAAGCAACTGCTGATTTGACAAAAGCTAACCAAGATGCTGAATCTATCAATCAAATTAAGCTTTCTCAGGAATATATTGCAGCTTTAAGAGACTATGCTTCAAAAATCGCCACAGCTTCTCCGGCTGAAGAGAAGACTATGACGGATAAATTGGTAGCTTTGGGTAAAGTCTTAGCTAAGCAGAATCGCTTTAAAGTGAATAAAAATGATGGTCAAGAAAAGCTTGATTTGAATAATCTTTCAGAGGCAACTAGAGAAGAGATGTCTTTGTTTGCAGCGGATTTATTGAATCAAATTCACTCATATTTTGGAACATCTAAAGTTGAAGTAACAAAAGATGCAGCTAAAATTGTTCACAATCATGTTTCAACCTCAAAAACAAATGGCGTGAAAGGTCATGATTCAACCAATCTTAAGAAAGTGTTGGATCAATACGAAATTTCTTCTGGTACTGAAGAAAATATTGGCCTGAATGGTGGTGCTGGAGCAGGTCAGTTTGTAACAAAATCTGAGTTAAAACATTTGGTTTATAATACAGTTTTAAATTTAATGTTTAATGCTTTTGAAAATATAGAAGATAATGAAAACAATGAATTTCTTCATGCTTCTAGTTTGGCTGGTCTTTTTAGTACAGATGTTAAGATAAGTTATTTGGGTGTTGGTACGTCTTTTAAAGATGATTATTGGCAAGTGGTGAATTTCTTGTTAATTCATGATAAGGGGTTGACGGGTAGTAGCTTTAATCGTACAGTATTAGCTAACCCATTTGATAGCCAAGAATTATTGAAGACTCAAAAAGAAGCTCAAAGTACTTATAATGTTGCAAAACAAGATGATGATGGTGCGCAAGAAGATAAGTTGAAAGCTGAAGCTGATCATAAGAAAGCGACTGTTCATTTAACAGAAGTAATAGCACAACGTGATGCTATTAAAGCTACAGAAGTTAAAACTCCTGCAGCTCAAACTCAATTGGACCAAGCACAGGTAACTTTGAATGCGGATGAAGCTGAAAATAAAGTAGCACAAGAAGCAGTTGCTCAATTGACTGTGGACGTGAAAGTTAAACAAGCAGCTTTAGCACAAGCCAAAGCTGAATTTTCTCAACAACAGTCAGAGCTTGACGTACTTAAAAAGAACCTTTCAGTGGAACAAAATAAATTAGCTGCTAAGAAAGCTGATTTGACAGAAGCACAAGCATTGGTTAGCCAACGTAACAATGAGTTAGTAGAAGCTAAAGAACGTTTGATAACTGCGAAAGATAAAGTGCGTCAATTGAAAGATGCACCTGCAGCTTTAGCTCAAGCAAAACAAAACTTATTGACAGCTAAACAAACTTTAGAGGAAAAGAAAGATCTGTTTGAGAAAGAAGAAGCAAAATTGCAAGCATTAAAAGCAACTCAAACAGAAGTAGTTGCTCAACATACTAAGCTTGTAAAAACATATCAGGCTCAATTGGAAGCAGAACGTTTGGCAAAATTAATAGCACAAAAAGCAGCGATCGAACAAGCAGGCGGACAAGCAATTCCAGTTGTGGATGAAACAGGTAAAATTACAAGTTATGTGGACGGAAAGAAACAAGCTGTTACACCAACACTCACTCCAAGCAGTCATAAGAAGGTGGAAGTTAATTATAATGTATCGGCTAGATATTTACCATCTACTGGAGAAGCTGTTTCTTTATTAGGAATTGTTGCAGGAGTGATTCTTTCGATTTTTAGTTTTGTTTCTCGTAAACATTTAAAATCTTTGGAAGGGTAAATAATGATGGTGATATTTTTTAAGAAGGCAAGGGAGCCTTCTTTTTTAATAAATATATTGTAAATAAAAAATATAAATAAAAATAGGAGAAAGAAAAAATGAAATCAAATGAAACAAAAACATACGGATCAATTCGTAAAATCAAGGCTTATGGTACTTGTGGGGTAATTCTTGGGCTTGCTGCGTTAGCAGTTGCCACAGCGCAAACAACCTTTGCGGATGAAGTTACTAAGGCAGAACCTACGACAGTTGCGCCAGCGAATACGGCTACTAATTTGTCAGATAGTCAACCAGCTCAAACACAAGCAGCTCAACAAATGATTGCTCAGGCGAATCAAGCTCAAGGAACAGTTAATGTCACAGTTGACAATTCGCAGGTTAATCAAGCAGCACAAGCAGCACAAAAAGAAGGTGTGAAAGTGGTGCAAGATTCTCCCGTTGATAAGGGTACCACAAACAGTTTAGCTGAAACACATAAAGTCCAAGCTGAAATTGTGCAAGATCAAGCGGATCAAGTTAAGAATGTTAAGCAAGTAACAGAAAATTATGTTCAGGCAAAGTCTGATCATCAAAAAGAAGTTGATGCAGTGAATCAAAAAAATGTTCAAATCGCAGCTGAAAACAAAGCTTTGAAAGAAGCATATAACAATGCTAGTCAACAAGCAGCGCAAGCAAATCAAGCTGTTGCGGATGCGGAAACTGAGGTAAAGAAAGAGTTTAAAGATGCTCAAGTGACTAAGACTGAAAAGAAAATTTCAGTTGATCCGGAGTCTAAAGCTTCTTATGATTCTTATACAAAGGCTGTAGAAGGAGTTAAGAAGCAAAACCGCGAGGCCGTTGCGGCTTATGTGGTTGAAAAACGTAAAAAGGATAAGGAAACTGCTAATTTTAATGACAAGGTGAACAAATACAATCAAGCAGAATTGGCTCGAGTTGAAAAAGAAACTGCTGAAGCCAAAGCTAACAGTACCAAAGAAGCGTATACTAAGGATATTGTTAGTAAGTATCTTGTTTTTGGCCGTGAAAACACGAAGAATGCTAAACTTGTGAGCGTTAAGGGAGCGGAATACATTTCTCAAAAGAAATATTGGGAACAGGTTGATGCTAAAGGAGGCAATGTCTTTAATGTCCTTGTTTCTAATTGGGATAATTTGGTTACTAATGATG
>ERZ772935.135-NODE-135-length-28869-cov-12.790449_pt1 | contig 28869 bp, 26 predicted proteins | sample MGYA00511683_ERZ772935 | MGnify/ENA primary metagenome ERZ772935 (study PRJEB29015, sample SAMEA2738086) | human oral metagenome | biome: human oral; feature: human-associated habitat; material: saliva | place: China | collected 2228 ...
ATGAGCCGTTAATTAATAACGTACCAACACCAGAAAACGTGATTTGGTCTATTGCGAGTGTGGTATTTCTCATTGCAGGTATTGGTTTTGTTGTATGGATTTGGTCATTCAAAAAACTTGAAGATGAAAAAGAACCACCAATGCCTGAGTTCGATCCACTCACAAAATTACAACTTACGCCTTCTCAACGTGCGTTAGGTAAATACCTCTTTACAGTGCTTGCTCTTTTCGTATTGCAAGTCACATTAGGTGCGGTTGTGGCACACTACACGGTTGAAGGTCAGGAATTCTATGGTATTGATATTTCTCAATACTTCCCGTATTCATTAGTGCGTACATGGCATATTCAAGCTGCCTTATTCTGGATTGCAATGGCATTCTTAGCCGGTGGTTTATTCCTTGCACCAATCATTAATGGCGGTAAAGATCCGAAATTCCAAAAATTGGGTGTAGATGTTCTATACTGGGCATTAGTGGTATTAGTCGTCGGTTCATTCACTGGTAGCTACTTAGCAATTGCTCATATTCTCCCTGAAGAATGGAGCTTCATGTTCGGTCACCAAGGTTACGAATTCATTGACTTAGGTCGTTTCTGGCAAGCAGTGAAATTCGCAGGTATCTTATTCTGGTTAGTCTTAATGCTTCGTGGTACAGTGAATGCATTCAAACAACCTGGTGATAAAAACTTATTGGCATTATTCTTCGCCTCAGTAATTGCGATCGGTTTATTCTATGGCCCAGCATTATTCTATGGCGAGCACACTCACATTTCTGTGATGGAATACTGGCGTTGGTGGGTGGTTCACCTGTGGGTGGAAGGTTTCTTTGAAGTGTTTGCAACCGCATCCTTTGCCTTCATCTTTTACAACATGGGCTTTGTCCGCCGCAATACTGCCACTGCCGCTACTTTGGCCGCTGCCGCCATCTTTATGCTGGGCGGTATCCCGGGTACGCTGCACCACTTGTACTTCTCCGGTTCGACTTCGGCTTCTATGGCCATCGGTGCCTGCTTCTCCGCTTTGGAAGTTGTGCCGCTGATTCTGTTGGGTCGTGAAGCATACGAACACTGGTCTTATCAAAACTCCGCTCCTTGGGCAAAACGTTTGCGTTGGCCGCTGATGTGCTTCGTTGCCGTAGCCTTCTGGAACATGATCGGTGCCGGTGTGTTCGGCTTCTTGATCAACCCGCCGATTTCCTTGTTCTACATCCAAGGTTTGAACACTACCGCAGTTCACGCACACGCAGCTTTGTTCGGTGTGTATGGCTTCTTGGCTCTGGGCTTCGTATTGCTGGTTGCCCTGTACTTGAAACCGGAAGAGCATTTCAACGACAAATTGATGACTTGGGGCTTCTGGCTGTTGAACGGCGGTTTGGTCGGCATGATTGCCACCAGCTTGCTGCCGATTGGTGCGATTCAAGCTGCCGCCAGCATCTCAACCGGTTTGTGGTATGCCCGCAGCGAAAACTTCCTGCAACAAGACTTGCTGGAAACTCTGCGCTGGATCCGTACCCTGTCTGACTTAATCTTTATCGGCGGTGCATGCTGCTTCGCATGGCAGGCTACTAAAACCGTATTCGGTTTTGGCAAAGCTAAAAACTAACCGTCTTGTTTAGATAACATCAGGCCGTCTGAAAGTTTTCAGACGGCCTTTTTTGTTTTTGCCGACATACCGGTGAAGCCTTTATTCCTTGCAACGGTTTTTACCTTCATTCTTTTATCCGCACTTTTCGTTCGCCCGCCCAACCGACCTTCTTCTTAGGGACGTCGGCGGTTTGCCCGTCATCTTCTTGCTTACGCCTTCCTTTTACATCCCGAAAAAACATGTGGTGAAGGCAGTCGAACCGTCCTATCTTGCTTGATTTCACCCTGAACCGTTTTTCAGACGGCCTGTTGCAAAACCGCCCGTCCTGCCGCATTCTCCGGCGGCAAAAACCGACGGTTGCGGCCGACGGCTTTATAATAGCGGCCTTTTACCGTTTTCAGACGGCCTGCCGTTTTAACGTACGCGGCAGCCGATTGCCCATTCATGATGCTCGAAACCTTGCTCGCCCTGCCGCGCCGTACCAAAAAAATCCTGTTCGTCATCCACGACACAGTGTTGATTTTCTGCGCCTTCTGGTTTACCCAAAGCCTGAAAGCCGATTACGACCACGAATGGTACGACCCCGCCAACTGGCAGGCTTTGGCGGCCACAACGGTGTTTACGGTCTTGCTGTTTGTGCGGTTGGGTCTGTACCGCGCCGTAACACGCTACATCAGCCTGCGGATTTTGGCGGTTGCGCTGTTCGGCAGTTTTGCATCCATGCTGCTGTTTTTCTTCAGCGTCTTGTTGTTTGAAAAACAGCTGCGCCTGGCCTTGCCGGTGGTGTTCTTCTTCTTGATGGTGGTGCTGATTGCCGGTTCGCGCCTGCTGTTGCGGCTGATTTTGGCCGAACGCAGCGAACGCAATGCCGCCGCGCCCGTCATCGTGTACGGCGCGGGGCAGTCGGGACGGCAGCTGATTGAAGCGATGAAGCAGGTGAACGAATACCGCGCCGTGGCCTTTGTGGACGACAATCCGCGCCTGCAACATACCATCGTCGGCGATCTGCCCGTGTTCAGGCCGTCTGAAACCGCTGATTTGATTGCGCGCTACGGCGTGAAGAAAATCCTGCTGGCCATGCCCAGCGCGGGTGCGGAAAGGCGGCGGGAAATCCTGCAAAGCCTTGAGGCTTACCCGTGCGAAGTGCTGGCGATTCCAGGCATGAAGGATTTGGTGGATGGCCGCATCCACATCGGCCTGCTGAAAAAAATATCGGTGGCCGACCTGTTGGGACGCGAACCGGTCGAGCCGATGGCCGAACTGATGGCGCGCGACATCGAAGGTAAAACGGTGATGGTAACGGGCGCGGGCGGTTCCATCGGTTCGGAACTGTGCCGCCAGATTGTCGGCCGCCGTCCGGCTAAGCTGGTGTTGTTCGAACTGTCCGAATATTCGCTCTACACCATCGAACGGGAATTGCAGGATTTGGCGCGGCGGCAGGGCGGCAATATTGAAATTTTGCCGCTTTTGGGTTCGGTGCAGGACAAAGGCCGTCTGAAAAACGTCATGCAGGCGTTCGGCGTGGAAACCATCTATCATGCCGCCGCCTACAAACACGTCCCCCTGGTCGCGCTCAACACCATAGAAGGCATACGCAACAACGTTTTCGGCACACTGGCCTGCGCCCGTGCGGCACAAGAATGCGGCGTGGCGACCTTCGTCTTAATTTCCACCGACAAAGCCGTGCGTCCCACCAACACCATGGGCGCGAGCAAACGCATGGCCGAACTCGTCTTGCAGGCCTTGGCGGCGGAAACGGGCTGCCAAACCCGCTTTTGCATGGTTCGCTTCGGCAACGTATTGGGTTCGTCCGGTTCGGTCGTTCCGGCCTTCGAGCAGCAAATCGCCGCCGGCGGGCCCGTCACGCTTACCCATCCCGACATCACCCGCTACTTCATGACCATCCCCGAAGCCGCCCAGCTGGTGATACAGGCGGGCGCGATGGGCAAAGGCGGCGACGTATTTGTTTTGGACATGGGCGAATCGGTAAAAATCATCGACCTGGCGCGGCAGATGATACGGCTGAGCGGCTTGGACGTGAAAGACGCGGCCAACCCCAAAGGTGACATCGAAATCCGCATCACCGGCCTGCGTCCGGGCGAAAAGCTGTACGAAGAACTGATTATCGGCGACAACGCCGTTCCAACAGGCCACCCCCGCATCCTGACCGCCAGCGAAACCATGCTTCCTTGGCCGCAACTGGAAAACCTGCTGGCGCAACTTTCGGCTGCCTGCGACAGCGGCAACCAAACCGAATTGCGCCGCATCCTGCTTGCCGCCCCGACCGCCTTCGCCCCGACGGACGGCATCTGCGATTTGGTATGGACGGCAGGGCAGGAAATCCATTAGACCCCCCATTTTTCAGACGGCCTAATATACTATCTCTTACTGATGCGGACGGCACTTTCTTTGCAAGCCGTTTGGAAACATCAAACGCGCCGGAGGAATCAATAAGGCATTATCAGCCTTTGCCTTCCATGCGATTAGACACAAAATCCCCCGTACTTTTCAGACGGCCTTTACTTCAGTAAAGGCTTTTTTGCATCCGGAATTTTATTTTTTTAATGGGGCTTAGGAAGCAAAATTACTCAATATAGTGACAAGTTTCTGAAATGAATTTAAAAAACAAGTACCAAAAGTTCAGTAAAATTACCGAGCCCAAATTTCGCCGGTTCCTGCGGCTGTTTGCTTTGGATTTGACTGCCTCCGATACAGCGAAACTGACGGGTGTCAGTATCAGAAGTGTCAACAGCCTGTACCTGAAATTGCGCCGGCGTTTGGCTGACGAATGCGGGAGGCAGGCACCTTTATACGGCATTTGTTTGAATAGAAGATGTATTGAAAAATGTAAAGCTAGTTATTGCCAACATTTTGCTTTACTAGTTAATGTATAAATTTGCAAAGATATGCCATTCGAGATAATATATTTATTAACGCACATCCCTTATCAATACCAATTCTTATGATTTAAGACCGTTTATCGGAATAAATTTCCAATTTTAATTACATTTGACTACAAGGAGGCTGTGAGTGTCTGTCAATGACAAAAGCCGTGCTTTGCGCGAGTTGAACATATGAATTTATATGGAAAAACAGCTGTAAAAGCCGTAGAGCTATTCGCTTATACACACGATATTAAAAAAGCATGGACGGAAGCAGTTCAAGAGTTTACTAACAGTTATTCAGCTAGAGTGAAAGGATGTCCTAAAAATACCTTTTTCGGGCTGTGCTACGCGGGACAAATAAAAGGAATTTCTATTCAACCACCACAAGGGAAAGAATCTAAAAATGCAGAATATGCAATTCTTGCCATTCATTTATTAAAAAAAGATATGTCTTGGGCAAATAAAAAAGCTGAACTTTGGGCAGAAATTCAAAAAATCATTGGAGAAGAAAAGAAACATAATAGCCAACTTGATGTGGTTATCGCATTATGGAATGAAGGACTCATCCAATAACGGGGTTTGAAACCACACTATCAAAACATTACAAAAAAAGACCGCACTTTTTATAAAGTGCGGTCTTTATGTCGCCGCTCGGCATGACAGGCAACGAACTGGCCGAACCGGATTGGGATAAATACAATGACAGGGGCAACGTTTGGTTCAAACGCAGGGGCTGTGAAAACGCCACTGTGGCTGTCGCCGGGCAGACCGACCCTTCGGCAGCCAAGGCCGCATACAACTATTCCCGCTACATCAACAAAAACGAAACCCATGCCGTTACGGTCAGCACCCGCTTCAACGCCACCGACAGACTGCATCTTTTAGGCGGCATGCATTACACCCGCTACAAGTCCTCGCAATCGAAAGATATGAGCGTGCGCAACGGCGACCCCGCATCCGCCTTCCAAAACCAATCCTCGCTGGCTGCCGATGCCGACCACTACACCGTGCGCATGAAAGGGCACAAATTCACCCCTTATGCCGGCATTACCTATGACTTCACCCCGCAGCAAAGCCTTTATGCCAGCTACACCAAGATTTTCAAACAACAGGATGAAGTGGATGTCAGCAGCAAACAACTCCTGCCGCCGCTTACCGGCACCAACTACGAAATCGGCTGGAAAGGCAGCTTTTTGAAAGGCCGTCTGAACAGCTCGCTGGCAATTTTCGTCCTTGATCAGAAAAACCGCACGATTGTCGATTTCGGCTACGTCCGCGGCGACAACGGCCAGGGGCAATGGCAGACCATCGCCCGTCCGGCGGGCAGCGTCCGCAGCAAAGGTTTTGAGTTTGAATTGGCAGGCGAGATGACCGACAATTGGAAAATTTTTGCCGGTTATACATACAACAAAAGCAAATTTAAAAACGAAGATGAAGTAAACGCCCGGCAAATAGCCAATACCAAACGTGCCGACGATGCCTTCAATTTCAGCAGCCATACCCCCGTACAGATATTCCGGCTGGGGACTTCCTACCGCATCCCCCGTACCAAGCTGACCGTAGGGGGCGGCGTATCCGCACAAAGCAAAACCAAAAGCCTCTATAACGTCAAACAGGGCGGATATGGCCTGATTGACGGCTTCGTGCAATATGAATTCGGCCCGCATGCCAAACTCAACCTCATCGGTACCAACCTCGCCGACCGTACTTATTTCGAGAACAATGCCAACCGCACGCGGGGTATGAACAACTTTTATGGCGAACCGCGTACGGTCAGCCTGAAACTGGATTGGAAGTTTTAAATAAGGCACCTGCTTTGTTTGGAGGCCGTCTGAAACTGTACAAACGGTTTTTCAGACGGCCTTTTTACCTCTTGCGGCCTGCCTTTTGTCCGCCAAACCGGATTGCGCCGCATCCCGTCTGTTTTGCCTCACGGGAGGGCAGGGCATAAAGGGCCGAACGGTCAAACAAATAAACAGGCCGTCTGAAAAGCATTTCCCCGCTTTCAGACGGCCTGTTTGACCGGATTCGGCTGTGTTGCCGCATTTTCAGTCATGTGCGTGCCCGCATCCGCGCGAAACTTGTTCGCATGCCTGAACGCATGTCGTATCGGAGTCTGCCGGTTCGGTTTGCACGGTGATGTGGCCGATGCCGTGCGCCTGCACCACGGCCTGCACCTGTTTGGCCAGTGCGTCGGCCTCCGCCACGGTCAGGCTGCTGTGCACGATCACATGGCAGGACATGGCGTGTTTTTTGCTGGTAATCGTCCAGGCGTGCAAGTCGTGAACGCCTAATATGCCGTTGATTTTCTGAATGTCTTCGGCAATTTTCACCAAATCCGTGCCTTTGGGCGCACCTTCCATCAAGATGTGCAGGCTGCCTGAAAGCACGCCCCAGCCGCTTTTGCCGATGAGCAGCGCCACCGCCGCGCTGGCCGCCAAGTCCGCCCAGTTCCAGCCGTAAAACTGTATCAGCAGGCCGGCTGCCACTGCGGCAACAGAGCCGAGCAAATCGCCCACCACATGCAAAAACGCACCGCGCATGTTCAGATTGTCATTCTCGCCGCGCAACATATACCACGCGACAAACAGGTTTACCAAGAGCCCGAGTACGGCCACCGCCAGCATCGCGCCGCCCGCCACGGGTACGGGTTTGAAGGCGCGGACAACGGCTTCGACCAAAATCCATGCCGCCATCACCACCAGCGTGAGGCCGTTGAACGCGGCGGCCAGGATTTCCACGCGCTGATAGCCGTAGCTTTTCTGCGAGTTGGCGGCCTTTTCCGCCCATTTGAAGGCGAACAGGGCGAGGGTGAGTGAGGCGGCATCGGAAAACATGTGCCCCGCGTCCGACAAGAGCGCGAGGCTGCCGCTGAGCCAGCCTGCCGCCGCTTCCACCAGCATGAATCCGGCAATCACGGCCAGCGATACGCGCAGGATGCGGGTGTTGGTGCTGTGGGCGTGGGTATGGTTGTGTTCGTGGTTGTGGAAGGACATGGGGGTTCCTTGCAATTGTCGGTTTGATTATCAGAATCTGAAGGAGTTTGTTTGAGCGGTTTGAGGATTTTCTTAGTCTTGCCGTTTTCAGACGGCCTTTAAGGCTGTCTAAAAGCGAACTGCATACGTTGCAGACACTACACGACTGTTGCCGAAAAATCTACTGTTTCCGTTTTATCAAAGCCTGAAGGCCATCTGAAAACCGCGAAATCCGGTTTTCAGACGGCCTTATTTTGTCAGGCGGCTACATCTTTCATTTCAGATTGAATACAGCATTGCGCGGTTTGCCGTAGAAGTTGTAGCTGTTCGCACTGCGGTTGTATAGGTGTTCATAATAGCGTCCGTCAGGTTTTTGCTTGGCCGATACCGGGTGTTGGTGTTGCAAACCGTGTAACCGCCTTGTTTGAGCGCATCGTAGCCATTCCCATAATCCTTGTCGGCAGGCATGTCCGCCGGGTGGTAGAATCCGCATTTTTCGCGGTAAAAAGACTTGTTTGCGGCATTGTGAACCGCAGTCTGCTATATTGGCAGCCGGTGCGTATATTATAACAATATCATTTTCCCGTAAAGATTTTTGTTGGAAAATTTCTTTATAATGCAAAAAGTTATGGGTTGAAAATTTAGAAGAAGGCGTTAAAGGTCAAGAAAGGAAACTACTCCATGCCATCTATCCTAATTACCGGTTGTTCCAGCGGCATAGGTTATGAAACCGCCAAAATGCTGCAGCAAATGGGTTGGCAGGTGTTCGCGTCCTGCCGCCGTGCGGAAGATGCCGAACGTTTGCGCCGGGAAGGCTTCGCATATGCCCTGCAATTGGATGTGGACGACAGCGGCAGCATTCAGACGGCCTTCGACGGCATTTTGAGCCAAACGGGCGGCACGCTCGACGCATTCTTTTCCAATGCGGGCTACGGGCAGGTCGGCGCGGTGGAAGACGTTCCGCGCCAAGCCCTGCGCGAACAGTTTGAAACCAACGTTTTCGGCGCGTGGGAGTGCCTCAATGCCGCCATGCGCGTTTTCAGACGGCAGGGGCACGGCCGCATCTTGGTCAACAGCAGTATTTTGGGCTTTGCCGCCATGCCTTGGCGCGGCGCGTACAACAGCACCAAATTCGCTTTGGAAGGCATGTGCGACACTTTGCGCCACGAATTGCACGGCACAGACATTCACGTCAGCCTGGTCGAGCCCGGCCCCATCGCCACCCGCTTCCGCGACAATGCCTTGATTAAATTCAGGCAGCACATCGACTATGAAAACAGCGTCCACGCCGAAAGTTACCGTTGCCAGATCAACCGCCTGCAGGCCGAAGGCGCGGCCGTCCCGTTTACACTGAGCGCGCAGGAATGTGCCGCCGTCTGCATCCGCGCCCTGACCGACCGCCGCCCCAAAGCCCGTTATCTCGTTACCGTGCCGACGGTCGCCTTTTGGTATCTCAAACGCATCCTGCCGACCCGCTGGCTGGATGTCCTGCAACGCGCCTCTGTGAAAGGACAAGGCAAAAAATGACCGCGCCGCTGCTTTATCTCGCGTCCGCCAGCCCGCGCCGCCGCGAAATCCTGCAAAACCTGGGCTACCGTATCGAACGCATTGCCGCCGATATAGACGAAACCCCGTTGCCGCAAGAAGATGCCGCAAACTATGTGCAACGGTTGGCCGCCGAAAAAAACACCGCCGCGCTTGCCGTTTGGCAGGCGGCGGGCAAACCCGAACCCGCCGCCCCCGTCATTGCCGCCGACACCACCGTCGCGCTGGACGGCAAGATACTGGGCAAGCCCGAATCGCCCGAACATGCGCGCGAAATGCTGCTCGCCCTTTCCGGCCGCAGCCATCAGGTGTATACCGCCGTCTGCCTGCATTACCAAGGCCGCATCTTTCATGCACTGAATACCAACCACGTTGCCTTCAAACCGCTGACCGAAGCCGAAACTGCCGCCTACATCCGCAGCCGCGAACCGCTGGACAAGGCGGGCGCATACGGCATACAGGGTTTGGGCGGCATTTTCGTGCGCGAACTGTCGGGCAGTTTCACCGGCGTGATGGGCCTGCCCGCATACGAAACCTGCGAACTGCTGCGGCAGGCGGGTTATGCCGTGCCGCCGTTTGCCTGAAGCCAGACGGCGTAACGGCCGCTTGTCGCGAAACCGCGGATTTTGCGGGTAATTTGCGGGTAAAATAACGAAGGAGGCCGTCTGAAAAGCCGCACCGTCCGTCCGAAAACATTTTCAGACGGCCTCCAGTATGATGCAGAACCATAAAGGCCGTCTGAAACCATCTTCACTACAAGAAAGCACACCATGACCGCACCCATGTACACACTGCTGCTGTTGGCCGTCATCTTCGCCAACCTGCCGTTCCTGACCACCCGCCTGTTCGCCGTCAAGCCGATGGCGCGCAAACACATCGGCCACCACTTAATCGAACTGGCCGCAGGCTTCGCGCTGACCGCCGCGCTCGCTTACCTGTTGGAAAGCCGTGCGGGAAGCGTCCATCCGCAGGATTGGGAGTTTTACGCCGTAACCGTCTGCCTCTTCCTCGTGGCCGCCTTCCCCGGCTTTGTCTGGCGGTATTTCTGGCAGGAGCGCGACAAGCAATAATCCGATATAAACAATAAATTGATATAAAAGGAGAAACCATGAGCATCAACAACCTGTCCCAAGTCGGACTCCTCGTCGTCAAAGTCGGCTCCAGCCTCGTTACCGCAGGCGGCAAAGGCATAGACCAAGCCGCACTCGACCGCTGGGCGGCGCAAATCGCCGAACTGGGCAAACAAGGCGTGCAAACCGTCCTCGTTTCCAGCGGCGCCATCGCCGAAGGCATCAAGCGGCTGGGCTGGAGCAAACGCCCCACCGCCATCAACGAGCTGCAAGCTGCCGCCGCCGTCGGGCAAACCGGCATTGCCCAAGCCTACGAAACCGCGTTCGCACCGCACGGCATCTGCACCGCCCAAATCCTGCTCACCCACGACGACCTGAGCAACCGCACCCGCTACCTCAACGCCCGAAGCACCCTGCAAACCCTGTTGTCCAAAGGCATCGTCCCCGTCATCAACGAAAACGACACCGTTACCACCGACGAAATCAAACTCGGCGACAACGACACCCTCGGCGCGCTCGTGACCAACCTCATCGAAGCCGACGCCCTCGTCCTTCTGACCGACCAAAAAGGCCTGTACGACAGCGACCCGCGCAAAAATCCGCAAGCCAAACTGATTCCGACCATAGCAGCCGACCATCCCGACCTCGAAAGCATGGCGGGCGGTGCAGGCAGCAGCGTCGGCACCGGCGGCATGTACACCAAAGTGACCGCCGCCAAACGCGCCGCACTCAGCGGAGCCGCCACCGTCGTCGCGTGGGGCGGCGAACCCGACGTCCTCGTCCGCCTCAAACAAGGCGAAAGCATAGGCACGCTCTTCACCAGCGCGCACAGCCGCGTCGCCGCCCGCAAGCAATGGCTGCTCGGACACGTCCAAACCGCCGGCAGCCTGACCGTCGATAGCGGCGCGGCAAAAGCCCTGACCGAACAACACGCCAGCCTGCTGCCCGTCGGCTGCATCCGCGCGGACGGCCATTTCCACCGCGGCGAACTCGTCGCCATCCTCGATACCGACGGCAAAGAAATCGCCCGCGGCCTGACCAATTACAGCAGCGGCGAAACCGCCAAAATCTTGCAAACCCCGTCCGAGCGCATCGCCGAAAAATTAGGCTACGCCCACGAAGACGAACTTATCCACCGCGACAATATGGCGTCGCATTGGTAAAAAAGGTCGTCTGAAACCTTATAGTGGATTAACAAAAATCAGGACAAGGCGACGAAGCCGCAGACAGTACAGATAGTACGGAACCGATTCACTTGGTGCTTCAGCACCTTAGAGAATCGTTCTCTTTGAGCTAAGGCGAGGCAACGCCGTACTGGTTTAAAGTTAATCCACTATATTATTGCGTTTCAGACGACCTCCCCTCCCATCCAACCAAAGGAAACCAGCATGAAAAAATTCATCTTCCTCACCACCGCCCTCCTGCTCCTCAACGCCTGCGCCGCCCAATCCGGACAAGGCAGTTCCGCACAAGTCTATGGCGAAATCAAAGGCGGCGTAGAAAGCAGCCACGTCCACTAAAGCAGGTGGAACGGCAGGCATTGCCCACTCAGAAGATACCGCCCCAATCATCCGTTCCCCTGAAATCCGCATGACGAACATCGTGCCATAAAATCAAAAGGTCGTCTGAAACTCGGTTTACCCGGTTTCAGACGACCTTTTCTATTGGTCTGAAGACGAATGTTTGGACGGCAGTCATTCCCGCGCCAAACAGGAAAAGGACAAGGCTGACGGTGCAACAACGTCGTCTGAAACGGTTTGCGGACAGCACCCAGTTTCTATTCAAACCTTTTCGCCGCTACGGCTTTCAGCCCTTAATCCTGCCTGTCGGTACGGTTTCTCCCAATCAGCGGATAATCCCGCGCGTGGATTGGGCGAAGAAGTCTTTAAACACCGCCAGCTCTGCCTGCGTTTCGGCGCGGCGGAGGATGTCGGCTTTGGCTTCTTCAAACGGGATGCCGCGGTGGTAGATGGTTTTATACACATCTTTGACGGCGGCGATCTGCTCGGCGGTGAAGCCGTTGCGGCGCATGCCTTCGCTGTTGATGCCTGCGGGTTCGGCGCGGTAGCCTGCCGCCATGAAGTATGGCGGTACGTCTTTGTGTACACCTGCGGCGAAGGCGGTCATGGCGTAGTCGCCGATTTGGCAGAACTGGAACACCAGCGTGTAGCCGCCCAAGACGACGTAGTCGCCGATGGTAACGTGTCCGGCGAGCGAGGCGTTGTTAGCGAAGATGGTGTGGTTGCCGATGACGCAGTCGTGCGCCAGGTGGCAGTACGCCATAATCCAGTTGTCGTCGCCGACGCGGGTTTCGCCGATGCCGGTTACCGTGCCGAGGTTGAAGGTGGTGAATTCGCGGATGGTGTTGCCGTTGCCGATAATCAGCTTGGTCGGCTCGTCGCGGTATTTTTTGTCCTGCGGGATTTCGCCGAGGCTGGCAAATTGGAAAATGCGGTTGTTTTCGCCGATGGTGGTGTGGCCGTTGATGACGGTATGCGGTCCGATTTCGGTGTTCGCACCGATTTGGACATTGGGACCGATGACGGTGTACGCGCCGACTTTGACGCTGGAGTCAAGTTCGGCTTTGGGGTCAATGACGGCGGTCGGGTGGATGAGGGTCATGTTTTTCCTTTCCTGTCGTGTTGCCGTGAAGATGCGCGACGGCAACAGGTCGTCTGAAAACTTTCAGACGACCTTTTTCTGAACACTCAAACCACGCGTTTGGCACACATGATGATGGCTTCGACGGCAACTTGTCCGTCCACTTTGGCGACGGCGCTGAATTTGCCGATGCCGCGTTTGTTGGTCAGCAGCTCGACTTCGAAAACAAGCTGGTCGCCGGGGATGACTTGGCGTTTGAAACGGGCTTCGTCTATGCCGGCGAAGAAGAAGAATTCGTTGTCTTTGCGGCCGCCTTCGCTGAGGATGGCAAGTGTGCCGCAGGCTTGCGCCATGGCTTCGATGATGAGTACGCCGGGCATGACGGGCAGGTCGGGGAAATGGCCTTGGAACTGCGGCTCGTTCATGGTGACGTTTTTAATCGCGGTCAGGGTTTTCATGGACTCGAAGGCGGTGATGCGGTCGAGTTGCAAAAACGGGTAGCGGTGGGGAATGAGTTTTTGGATGTCTTTGGCTTCGATGGGGAGTTGTACGTCCATGTTCGTCGTATTCCTTGGTATTTCAGGTTGGCTGGGCGGTTTCATCGCGGGGGCTTTAAAACGGCAGGCTTTGCCGCTTTGTTGGGATTTAAAGCGCATCCGCCATGTAAACCGATTGTGGGGTTATTCGTCTTTTTCGCTGTCGCTCAGACGGTTTTCCAATGTTTTGAGGCGTTTGTTCATTTCGCTTAAGCGGTGGATGTAAACGGCGTTGCGCGCCCATTCTTTATGGGTGGACATCGGGAAGATGCCGGCGAGGTGTTTGCCGCTTTCGGTAATGCTGTGGGTCACGGACGTGCCGCCGCCGATGGTGGTTTTGTCGGCGATTTCGATGTGTCCGACCGTACCGACGCCGCCGCCGATGATGCAGTAGCTGCCGATGGTAACGCTGCCTGAGATGCCGGTTTTGGCGGCGATGACGGTGTGCGAACCGATTTTGCAGTTGTGTCCGATTTGGACTTGGTTGTCGATTTTGGTGCCGTTGCCGACGGTAGTGTCGCTCATCGCGCCGCGGTCGATGTTGGTGTTCGAACCGATTTCTACGTCGTCGCCCAGCGTTACCGCGCCGGTTTGCGGGATTTTAAACCATGAATCGCCGGCGAAGGCGAGTCCGAATCCGTCCGCACCGATGACTGCGCCGCTGTGGATTTCGACGCGGTTGCCCAGTGTGCAGCCGTAATAAACGACGGCGTTGGGATGCAGGACGACTTCGTCGCCCAGTGTGCAATCGTGCTGGACAACGGCGTTTGCCAAGATGCGGCAGCCTTCCCCGAGTACGGTGTTCGCGCCGATGTAGGCGTTTGCGCCGATTTCGCAGCTGGCGGGAACGGTGGCACCCTCTTCGACGACAGCGGTCGGATGGATGCCGCCGCGCGCTTTGACGATGGGTGAAAACAGGCGGGCGACTTTGGCAAAATAGAGATAGGGGTCGTCGGCGACAATCAGGTTGCGCCCTTCAAATTCGTTTACTGCTTTGGCGGAAACGATGACTGCACCCGCGCTGCTGTCGTGGACTTCGGCTTTGTATTTCGGATTGGCGAGGAAGCTGATGTGTTCCGCCTGCGCGTCTGCGAGCGGGCGCACGGCGGCGACGGAAATGTCCTTGCCGCGCCATTCGCCGCCAAGCTGCGCTGTGATTTGGGACAGGGTGTAGGTTTTTGAAGTCATGATGTTTCGTAAGCTTTGGGATGAGGTCGTCTGAAAGGGACGGCGGGAGCAGTCGGACAGAACGGTTTGCCTAAAACGTATGCCGGCAGGAGTGATAAGACAGGTAATTATATCGTTTATTGGATTTTCAGACGACCCTTCGAGTGAAAGAGGTCGTCTGAAAACAGGTTTGCTGTATCTCGTTCAGCCTTCCGATTAACGTGTATTCAGGGCTTTAATCACGCTGTCGGTAATGTCGTAACGCGCGTTGACGTAAATCACGTCCTGCAAAATCACATCGTAGCCTTCGCGTTTGGCAAGATCGACGATAATGCGGTTGGCGTTTTGCTGGAGGGCGGCAAATTCTTCGTTGCGGCGCAGGTTGTAGTCTTCTGCCAGCTCCGCCTGTTTCTTGCGGAACTGCTGAACCAGCTCGCCCCAGCGTTTTGCCGCAGCTTCACGCTCTTTGCCCTGCAATTTGCCTTCGGACAGGGATTTTTCGAGCTTCTCACCTTCTTGCTGCAATTTCTGCAAAGCGTCCTGACGGCTGCGGAATTCTTTTTCCAAGGTCGTCTGAATGCGTTGCGCCTGCTTGGACTCAAGATAAACGCGCTCGGTATTGATAAAGCCGATTTTCTGTACGGCTTCCGCCGCCGCAGCTTGGTTCATCAACCCGAAGCCCAATAAAGCCGCGCCGCCGAGGCGGAAGGCGTTGGCAATGATGTTCATCTGGATTTCCTTGATTTTGTATCCCGCCCATCAGCGGAATGACGGTTTGTTTTAAAAAAGAGGCAGGACGCCCTGCCCCTTTTCCTTCAGGTCGTCTGAAAACGTTTGACCGCATAGGGATGTCAGTTTTCAGACGACCTTTTTCTGCCTACGTCAGAATGTGGTACCCAATTGGAACTGGAAGCGTTGGATTTCGTCGCTGTCTTTTTTCTTCAGCGGGTAGGCGTAGCTGAACTTCATCGGACCCAGCGGCGAGAGCCAGGTTACTGCCGCACCGGCGGAGTAGCGCAACTCTTCCTTGAAGGTCGATTTGTGGGTCTTGCCTAAGCCGTATGGATTTTGAGCGGCATTGTTGGTGTAGTAGGTATTGCTACTGCTGTCGTTATACGTTTTGCCGTCCCATACGCTGCCCGCGTCGGCAAAGAGACTCAGACGGACGGAGCGGGAATCTTTGATGCCCGGCATCGGGAACAGCAATTCGGCGGAAACGTTGGCTTTTTTGTTGCCGCCGTAGCTGATTTTCTCGCCGTATTCGTCATAAACTTTCGGGCCCAGCGTACCGCTTTCAAAGCCGCGGACAGAGCCTAAGCCGCCGCCGTAGAAGTTTTCAAAGAACGGCATGGTTTTGGTTTTGCCGTAGCCGTTGCCATAACCGACTTCGCCACCCAGCATCAATGTGAAATCTTTGCTCAACGGGAAGAACCAAGTTTGGTTGTGGGTCAGGGTGTAGTATTGCAGGTCGCTGCCCGGCAGGGCGATTTCGCCGTTGATGCCGGTCATGTAACCGCGGGTCGGCCACAATGCGCTGTCGGTTTTATTGCGTCCCCAGCCGATCGTACCTTTGTACAGCCAGCCTTTGAAGCTGCCCACGCCGTCCGTGCCTTTACCATATTGGTTGATAAAGTCGGCATAACGTTTAGGCGCGCCTTTGTAGGTATTCACGGTCAGGTGTTCCGCCGCCAGACCCAAATTGACGCGGTCGTATTCGGTAACGGGGATGCCCATGCGCACGCCCGCGCCTGCGGTGGTGGTTTTATATTGTTTCGCGCTGGAAGAGGCTTTACGAGGATCGTAAGACTTGCCGTAAATATCGTAACCGAGGCTCACGCCGTCGGGTGTGAAATACGGATCGGTAAACGACAGCGAGCCGTTCAGCGTGGTTTTGCTTCGTGAAGCACGCAGGGAAACGGATTTACCCGTACCGAACAAGTTGTCTTGGGAAACGCCTACGGACATGACCAAGCCGGTATCCTGAACCCAGCCCGCACTCATATCCAGCGAACCGGTAGAACGCTCGTTCACGCTCATGTTCAAATCGACTTGGTCGGGCGTATTGGCAACCGGCACGGCATCGAATTGTACGTTGTCGAAGTAGCCCAGCAACTCGACGCGCTCTTTGGAACGTTGCAGCTTGGAAGTGTCGTAAGGCGCAGATTCCATCTGACGCAATTCGCGGCGTACGACTTCGTCACGGGTTTTGTTGTTGCCGGTGATGTTGATTTCGTTCACATAGATTTTGCGGCCGGGTTCGACATTCAGGACGAAATCGACAGTTTGGGTCTCGGCATTGGGCACTGGCTGAACGTTGACTTCGCTGAACGCGTAGCCTGCCGTACCCATGCGGTTTTGGATGGCTTCGAGCGATTTGACCATTTGGGCGCGTTCGTACCATTTGCCCTTTTTCATGGTCAGCAGTTTTTGCAGCTCTTCTTTCGGCACTTCGCGGGTGTCGCCTTCTATGTGCACGTCGCCCCAACGGAAGCGTTCGCCCTCGTCAACCGTGATTTTGATGGTTTGCTTGGTTTTGTCTTCGTTGGTCTGGATGTCGGTATCCAGAATGCGGAAATTGAAATAGCCGTTGTTTTGGTAGAACTCGCTGACGCGCTCCATGTCTTGCGAGAATTTCTGCTCGTTAAACTGGTTGCTCTTAGTCAGCCAAGTCCACATGCCGCCTTCGCTCAAAGACATTTGTTTCATGAGCTTGCGGTCGGAATAGACTTTGTTGCCTTCAAATTCGATGTCGGTAATCTTGGTGGTTTTACCCTCATCGATGGCGATGTCGATGGAAACGCGGTTACGCGCGAGTTTGGTGACGGTCGGCGTGATTTGGACCGACTGTTTGCCGCGGCTTTTGTATTCTTCCTTCAGGCTGGCGACAGACTGGCTCAGCGTGGCCGGATTGAAGTATTGGGATTGCGCCAAACCGAAGGATTCAAGGTTTTTCTTGATTACATCGTTTTGCAGCATTTTCGCGCCGGTGATGTTCAGCGTGCTGATGGTCGGGCGTTCGATAACGGTCAGCAAGACCTGATTGCCCATGGTCTCTACGCGGACATCGTCAAAAAAACCGGTCGCATACAGACTTTTGATGATTTCTTCGCTGCGTGCGTCGCTGAATTGGTCGCCGACTTTGACGGGCAGGTAGTTGAAGACCGTACTCGGTTCGGTGCGCTGCAAACCTTCGACGCGGATGTCTTGAATGGTGAAGTCGGCAAACGCCAAAGGCGACATGCCCAATACCATCAAAGCAGAAGCAATCTGTTTCAATTTCATAAAATTATCCAAACAAACGGTTGATGTCATTAAAGAAAGCCAGTGCCATCATGAACAGCATGGCAGCCAGTCCGAGGCGCAGGCCGATTGCCTGTATGCGCTCGCTCAAGGGCTTTCCGCGTATCCATTCGGCAGTGTAGAACACCAAATGCCCGCCGTCCAATACGGGGATGGGCAACAAGTTCAACACGCCTAAACTAATGCTGACCAACGCGAGGAATTCCAAATAGCTTTGAAATCCCAGCTGTGCCGTTTTTCCGGCGACGTCGGCAATGGTCAGCGGGCCTGAAATATGGTTCAGGGAGGCATTGCCTGTAATCAGTTTTCCGAAGAATTTTACCGTCATCCAAGCGTTGTTGACGGTTTTGTCCCAGCCCATCGCAAATGCTTCTGCGACAGACGGCTTATATTCGCGCTTGATTTCTTTTGCCCACGCTTCGTCGCCCTGAGGACCGAAGCCCACCCTGCCGACCAGCGTTCTGTCGGGTTGCTGGATACTGTCGGGGCGGATGGTCGTCTGAAAAGTTTGACCATTGCGCTCGTAGCTCAATTCGATTTTCTTGCCCGGACTTTGGCTTACGATTTCCACCCATTGCTGCCAAGACTCGATGTCTTGTCCGTCGGCGCTGATCAGCTTGTCGCCTTTTTTCAAACCGGCTTTTTCAGCCGGGCTGTTTTCTGTCACTTCGCCGACACGGGTGGTGATTTTAAAAGGCGACAACCCGATATAGCCTTGGTTTTTCGCAATTTTACCTGCTTCGGGCGTGCCTGCGGCGTCGATAATCCGCATGGTTTCTTGCCCCGAGCTCGTCTGAACGGCAACATCTACCTTGCCTGACTCGATGTTCAACACGATTTCTTGCTGGGCTTTTTCCCACTCGCCGACGTTAACGCCGTTAACCGAAATAATTTTGTCTCCGGGCTGAAAACCGGCTTTGGCGGCAATGGTATTTTGCTCGACCATGCCGACATAAGGGCGGATTTCGGTAACGCCGAAGGAAAAACTCAAGCCGTAAAGCAGAACCGCCAGCGCGAGATTAGTCAGCGGACCTGCGGCAACGATGGCGATACGTTTGGCGGGATGCTGTTTGTCGAAGGCGTAAGGCAGGTTGGACGGCGCCACCTCGCCCTCGCGCGTATCAACCATTTTGACGTAACCGCCCAATGGGATGGGCGCCAAACACCATTCGGTATCGCCGCGCTTTCTGCTGAAAAACGGTTTGCCGAAGCCGACGGAAAAGCGTACGACTTTGACGCTGCACAATCTGGCGACGATGTAGTGTCCGAACTCGTGCAGGCTGACCAAAATCAGGATGGCGAAAATAAAAGCTAGAAGGGTTTGCAAAAGAATCTCTCTGGTTGGGTATGGGTTGACGTTGCCGATGTTTCAGACGACGTATCAAGGCAGAGGGGTCGTCTGAAAAGCATTCGCAATGTGTAGAAAATATTATTGGCGTTATTTTGCCGATTATAAAGTCAGTCTGCCGTTTTGTCCGCCACACATGACGGGTGGGCGGGTTTTCAGACGACCTGTCATTTTTTATCGTTACGGCACGGTTTATCCCAATTTGGCGATAAATTCCTGCGCCTGTCTGCGGGTAACGGCGTCTTGCGCCAACAGGTTTTCGATGTTGCCGAGGTCGTCTGAAAAGTCTTGTGCGAGACAGTGGGCGACGGTTTTGGCAATGTCGGTAAACTTAATCTGTCCGTCTAAGAAGGCGGCGACGGCGGCTTCGTTGGCGGCGTTCAATACGCAGGGTGCGGCTCCGCCCGCGTTCATGGCTTCATAGGCGAGCTTCAGACAAGGGAAGCGGTCAAAGTCGGGCTTTTGGAAGGTCAACGCAGACAATGCGTCGAAATCCAGGTCGCCGACACCCGAATCGATGCGTTCCGGCAAGCCCAAACAATAAGCGATGGGCGTACGCATATCGGGATTGCCCAGTTGCGCCAGCACGGAGCCGTCGCGGTAGCGCACCATGCTGTGTATCACGGATTGCGGATGGATGACGACTTCGAGTTTATCAGGCGGGCAGTTGAACAGCCAATGCGCTTCAATCAGCTCCAAACCTTTGTTCATCATGGTGGCGGAATCGACGGAGATTTTGCGCCCCATGCTCCAATTTGGGTGTTTGACCGCTTGCGCGGGCGTAATGCTGTCGAACGTGCCTAAATCGGCCGTCAGAAACGGGCCGCCGGAAGCGGTCAGGATAATCGAACGGATGCCGTGTTCGTTCAGACGACCTGTGTAATCGCGCGGCAAAACTTGGAAAATGGCGTTGTGTTCGCTGTCGATGGGCAACACTGCCGCGCCGTTTGCGCGGGCGGTTTCCATAAACAACGCGCCGGAAACCACCAACGTCTCTTTGTTCGCCAAATAAATGGTTTTGCCTTTTTGCGCCGCCGCCAGCGCGGAAGGCAGCCCCGCCGCACCGACGATGGCGCACATGACACCGCTGACTTCATCGGCAGACGCCACATCAACCAATGCCTGCGCGCCGTGTAAAACCTGCGTCGCCGTGCCGTCGCGTTTCAACAGGGCTTCAAGCCGGGCGGCGTGTTCCGCATCGGCAACGACGGCATATTCGGGGCGGAACGTCCGGCATTGAGCCGCCAGCTTCTCAACCTGCTTATGCCCCGCCAGCGCGAATACGCGGAATTTTTCGGGGTGGCGCGAGACAACGTCCAGCGTGCTTTCGCCTATGCTGCCGGTACTGCCTAATATGGTCAGGACTTGTTGTGTCATGGTGTGTTCTTTATGTACTGCTTTCGGATTTCAGACGACCTTTAGGCTTGAGGTCGGAAAGGTCGTCTGAAAACGCTTATTCGATATTGTGTTTGATGTGTTCCAACGATTTTTATAGTGGATTAACTTTAAACCAGTACGGCGTTGCCTCGCTTTAGCTCAAAGAGAACGATTCTCTAAGGTGCTGAAGCACCAAGTGAATCGGTTCCGTACTATCTGTACTGTCTGCGGCTTCGTTGCCTTGTCCTGATTTAAAGTTAATCCACTATAACCGCTTCAGAACAAGCTTTCAAAGGCGGCATAGACGCTGATGACGGCAATCAGGCTGTCCACGCGGTCAAACACGCCGCCGTGTCCGGGCAGCAGATTGCTGCTGTCTTTAATGCCCGCCGCGCGCTTGAGCCAGCTTTCCAACAGGTCGCCGCATACGCTGACAACGGTCAACACCAAACCGATTAACACGGTATTGAACCAGCCTGCGTCAAACGTGAGCCACCCAGCCCACCACACCACAGTCATATACACCGCCACGCAAATCGCGCCGCCGATTGCGCCTTCCCAGCTCTTGCCGGGGCTGACGGTCGGTGCGATTTTGTGTTTGCCGAACGCTTTGCCGCTGAAATACGCGCAAACATCGGCAACCCACACCAAACCCATCACAGCGAGCAGCGACAAGGCATAATCGGGATGCGGACGCAGGGACATGAGTGCGAACCAAAACGGCATGACCAAAAGCCAGCCGACGGTATAAGCCTGCCAGCCGCCATTCAATTTCCATTTGAATTTCAACCACAAAGGCATAACGACCAGCCAAAACGCCAAAACGGCGTACCAGACGATATCCGGCAGCATCCAACCGCCTGCATAGGCGATGACGCCGAACACCAGCGTCGCGGCAAGATAATGATTGGTTTTCAGTTTCTCCAATCCGCTCATGCAAGAGTATTCCCACAGCGTAACCAAAGAAATCAATCCGCAAAATGCCGCCCACAGCCATTGCGGCGCGTAAAACAGCATACCGAGCATCAACGGCAGCATCCACAGCGCCGTGATAATCCGTTGTTTCAACATTTTTAACCCCTTTGCTGCTCTACCGGCAGCTGTTCCGAAGTGCGCCCGAAACGTCTTTCGCGTTTTTGGAACGAGGCGACAGCATCATCCAAGGCTTTGCTGTCAAAATCGGGCCACAGAGTATCGGTAAAATAAAGTTCGGCATACGCCATCTGCCAAAGCAGGAAATTGCTGATGCGCGTTTCGCCACCGGTGCGGATGAACAAATCCGGTTCCGGCGCATCGCCCAGCATCAAATGTTTCGCCAGCGCGTCTTCCGTAATCTCGGATACGCCTTCGGCAATCAGTTTGTTTGCCGCCTGCAAAATATCCCAGCGGCCGCCGTAATCCGCGGCAATGCTCAGGGTCAGGCCGGTATTGTTCGCCGTCAACGCTTCCGCCTCTTCTATGCCTTGCAGAATCTGCCGGTTGAAGCGTTCGCGGCTGCCCAACACCTTCAGGCGCATATTGTTTTCGTGCAGACGGCGCACCTGTTTTTGCAAAGCCTGCAAAAACAGCCCCATCAGGAACGACACTTCGTCTTCGGGGCGGCGCCAGTTTTCAGTCGAAAAGGCAAACACGGTCAGATATTGCACACCCAGTTTGGCGCAATGCTTCACCATATTTTCCAACGCGTCCAAGCCGCGTTTGTGCCCCATCACGCGGGGAAGGAAACGCTTTTTCGCCCAACGGCCGTTGCCGTCCATAATCACGGCGATATGCTTCGGAACCGAAGTATGTTCCAAAATGGTCTGCGTGCTGCTCTTCATATCTGCCTTTCGCAGCGCGGCGGTTCAAAGGTCGTCTGAAACGCCGCGGACAAGGGTTTAAATCGCCATCAAATCTTCTTCTTTGGCAGCCAGCGTTTTGTCGGCTTCGGCGATGTATTTGTCGGTCAGTTTTTGAACCGCCTCCTCGCCGCGACGTGCTTCGTCTTCGGAAATTTCTTTGTCTTTCAAGAGTTTTTTGATGTGATCGTTCGCATCGCGGCGCACGTTGCGGATGGACACGCGTCCTTCTTCCGCTTCGCTGCGTACGACTTTAATCAAATCTTTACGGCGCTCTTCGGTCAACATAGGCATAGGCACGCGGATCAAATCGCCGACGGCTGCCGGATTCAGACCCAAGTTTGAATCGCGGATGGCTTTCTCGACTTTGGCAGCCATATTGCTTTCAAAAGGTTTTACGCCGATGGTGCGCGCGTCCAGAAGCGTCACGTTGGCAACTTGGCTGACCGGAACCATGCTGCCCCAGTATTCGACTTCCACTTGGTCCAACAGACCGGTATGCGCACGGCCGGTACGCACTTTCGCCAAATTCTCTTTCAGCACTTCTACCGAGCGCTGCATTTTGCTTTCCGCTGTTTTTTGAATATCGTTAATCATTTTCTGCTTTCAAATAAGATACTGAATTTAAAACCTCGCCCGGACGCATGACCATCCGAACGGCAATCAAGCTGTTAACTGCGCATAGTACCGTCATTCGGCGATTCCGACAAGGCAGGGGCGGTTTTGGGCCTTGTTTCTTAACTGATATTTAAATGCCGTTATAGATGAGTTTGGGGCGGAAAAGCATGGACGGCCTCGATACAGCCGAATTCATTTGCGTATAGACAAAAAGGTCGTCTGAAAACCTTGTCAACCGGTTTTCAGACGACCTTTATCCTATCCCACCTCCAACCTCTCTATGGCGAAAGGCAGGATGCAAAACAGAAAATACGCTCCTGTTACAATGAAATCACGAACCAAAGACCTCGGAGAAGCAGGTATATCAATAATGCGATGGTGATGTTGTTGTATCGCCATTTCATTTGGTTGATGGAAAAAACCAGCAATATGAGGAGAAAGAATGGTGTTATGTATGACCATACCAAGTCTGCTGACAACAATACAGCACAAATCAATCCCAAAGGGAAAAGAATCATCCAAGCAGGCAACGAGGCAATCGCCCATTTCGATTTTCTATTGCGTGCACGGACAAATTCTCCAACAGAAGAAAAGCTTGTCTGCTTCTGCGTAATCAAAGACAAAATACTTATACCGCCATAAGCTACGGCGCAAATATACAGCGCTTGTTGATAGTTGCTTACGAAGCTGATCAAAGCCAAAGGCAAAGGCGTAAGAAGTCCAAGTACGATAAAAGTCAATCGGGAAGAGCGCAGGTGCAGGCGTTCTGCCATAGCAGCGCGGGCGGCAACGCTGCATAAGACAACAGAAATAATGGAAGCAATAATTGGGGATACTGGGGACACATTGTCACGCAAACCCGGAATATCTTCCAAAGCGGTCAACATACTGGTGACGAACATGACCATGACGACAAACAGCAATAGGAGTTGTAATAGAGACCCTTCCCATTGATCGTTGCCGCGTTTGAACTGCAAAGCATTAACCAATATCATGCAGGCGAGTGCCCATGAGTTGAGCGGCATAGTCAACCATATGATGAAAACATCGCTGTCTTCATGGTTGAAATGAAACATCGTTAGGCCGATCAGTATCCAGCCGACAAGGAAAATAACCCAGCCGGTCAAAGGCGCGACAACAATCCTCGCCCAAGCCATCTGCCACGGAGACAAAGAAGACATACGCAACTGATCAAATGCATTGCTGGATACATCTTGGCGCAAACTGCGCTCAATCTGCAGATAAAGGGCGATATTTGAAATGCCGGTACCGAACGCACCGACGCTGGCAATATATTCCACCAGGTTTTCAGAATTGGCATTGGCAAAAACAAACAGGCTGTAGAGTATGATGATGCCTGCAATCATGCCCCAGCTCATGTTGAGCCACATCAGCCTTTGAAATTCGGCGTTAACCCGGATTTTGGGGATATTCAATTTATTGTCCATCGGCTTGCTCCTGTTGCTCTTGTTGCTCCTGCTCGTGGAGATTGAGGCTGTTTTGATAACTGTTTAGCAGCGACGCTTTAATGACGGCAGCTTCGCTCAAAGGCAGGTTTTGTTCAAACAGTTTGCGCAACAAGGCCGCACGTGCTTCTTCTCCCGCATCCAATATGACGGTAACGGCATGATTGTTCCATTCTGCCTGCTTCACGCCTTCCGTATTGCGGACCCGCTCGAATATGGATTCATCCAAACCGACAAATTGCAGCGAAACAGTCTGATCTTCGTTAACATCATCATTAACAGATTGAAATGCCTGAACACGTCCGCCTTTGATAACCAGCATATGCGAACAATATTCGTCCAGCTCGGAAAGAATATGGCTCGACACCAAAATGCTCATGCCTTCATCTTTGAGCTTCAGCAGCAACAAAGACAATTCATGTCGTGCCTCAGGGTCAAGACCGCTGGCAGGTTCATCCAAAAGCAAGAACTTAGGACGATGGATGATGACTTGCCCGATACCGACACGCTGTTTCTGACCACGGGAAAGGTCACTGACTTTGGCATACAGTTTATGTTCCAAATTAAGCAGACGAACGGTTTCCAGCAGCAAATCAGGAAGTCGCGCATCAGGAATACCGCGGGATTTGGCGGCATACGTTAAGCACTGGATCACGCTCAAACCATCCGGCAAACCAAAAAAATCAGGCAGGTAGCCGAGTTTGGAAAAGCTGTCGCGCGGATTATCAAGAATAGGCAGACCGTCAAGCAAGACATCGCCGGATGTCGGGATTTCCAATCCTGCCATACAACGCATCAAAGTGGATTTGCCGGCACCATTAGGTCCGATTAATCCGGTAATACTGCCCTGCGGAAGTTCAACCGAGACATCGTACAATGCCTGCGTATTGCCGTAGTAAAAATCTAGATGTTGGACATTAATCATAATATTTATAAGATATGAAGGGGTTGAATGCAAAAATCGGGGGCGCTAACGCCGACTGATAAACTTTTATCACACGGATGAAATGACAAAATGGCTTTTCAGACGACCTCAAACATTTCTTGGCATTTCATGATAAACATTCAGCCTCAGCCGCTCCGATCTTGAGCCTTCGTATTATCAACAAAAAACTGTTTGACATACAAAAAACTGCTTCTGCGGTCGCTTTAATAGAAAGACGGATAACTTTACCCTATATTAGTGGACTTAAAAAAGCGGCAAGGACACCTTCCAAGCCGCTTTTTTGTCATTGGTTTGTTACCTTCCAACCTATAAATGGCATATGGAACATCATCAAACATCTCAAGAGATACGTTTTCAGACGACCCCACACTTACCTGGGGCGGCAACAAACGAATAATAGACAAATCCTGTTACCATATTTTCGACAGTTTTTCTTTAACTTTAGTCTCCATTTCAGCACTCAAATGGCGACCCAATATTTTGCCGAAATCTTCTTCAGGCGTATAGTTCACCAGCTCAGGGGCTTTGACGACATCTCTAGCGACACTATATACGCTGCCGAAATCATCAATCAATCCTACTTCTTTAGCCTCCGAACCGGTATAGATACGGCCGCTGAAAACATCAGAATACTGCTGATCTTTCAAACGCTTTCCGCGTCCGAGTTTAACCGATTTAATAAATTCCTTATGGATATCGGTCAGCATTTTTTCCCAAATCTGAGTTTGTGCGGGCGTTTCAGGAGAAAACGGATCGCCCATACCTTTATTGCTGCCCGCGATTTTCAGACGACGTTTGATACCGATTTTATCCATCAGCCCCGTCGCATCAAACCCCCCGCCAATCACGCCGATACTGCCGACGACGCTGGACGGGTCCGCATAAATCTTGTCAGCCGCCGCCGCAATGTAATAACAGCCCGATGCACACATATCTTCCGCCACCACATACACAGGAATGTCTTTATGCTCCGATTTCATACGGCGGATTTCGTTAAACGCAATATTGGAAACCACAGGCGATCCGCCCGGACTATTGGCGCGGATGATAATCGCTTTAGCATTGGGATTATTGTAAACCGCCTCCATACCGGTGCGCAGCATCTCAACCTGATCATCAAGTTCATTGCCGATTTCGCCCTTCAAATCGATCACTGCCGTATGCTCCCCGCTGCTTTGCACTGCATCGGTATCGTCTCCAAACAGTGACGCAATAAACATGAGAAATAAAATCACACCGATAACACGCCAAATATTGCGCCAAATACGTGCGCTACGCTGCTCTTTATAAGAAGCCAGCAATACTTCGCGCAATACTTCGCGCTCCCAAAACGAGCCGGAATGAGATGAGGGATTATTCCCCTCACGAGAATAAGGTTCCTGCATGATCGGTACTTTCATTGTTCAAATTTTGACACTCGGAACCACAATTCAGGTAGCTCCAACATTTTAGAGGATGTCTCCTATCCAATAACCCCACATTCTACCGTCCTAAAAGATAAAATTTCAATCATCAGCAAATATTTGAACAAAGTTTTCATTTTATAACGAAATTTTTGGTTTCCTCATTAGAGGGAATCCAAAGAAAACAGCGTCAAAAAATGATATGGGATATTATGCGCAGCGATAAAAGCTTGAAGGAAGATTTATGATAACTATTTTGAGTAATCGGACTATTCCTATCATAATGCTGTGTTGTTCGGCAGTGTGTCACAGCCAGTAGAGTTTATCTCCGGCAAAAATACCGATACCGTCGATATAAACATTAAAAGCGCAGACGCCTATTCCGGAAAACGCTTTTTTCAAAACATCCGTAGGAGTGTAGCAAGCGTAGATTGGCGGAAATCCAACCTCTATCAAGGTCGTCTGAAAGTTTTCAGACGACCTCTTTGCCAATAGCAGTCGTCCTGTTTAATTGTTCATATGGTTTTGATACACCGTCATCACAAACCTGCCGACCACATTCTCTAGGTAAAGAATTGATTGTTCGATAACGGAGAAAAGGCTAAAAGCACAAAGAAACTATGAAAATGCCAAAAAAACGTCGGAAAAATGCAGAAAACAGATGCAGACGATATTAAATAACTTGTCTATTTAAAGGACTAAAATGACCAATCAAGTTAAATATAATCGCAATAAAGACCGCCAGGGATTGTTTAAAGAAGATTTTTTTAAAACCAGTTATTCTGAAAATCTACAACTACTGCAAGAGTGGATAGAAGAAAGTAAGAGTGACTCAACTATTCCTTCAGATGCACTGCCTCAACAACTTTATCTAACAATGCTTACCGAATACACCGTAGGATTTCCGATAGAAGACATCAAGAAGCGTATGGAGCAGATAGTTTATTACTGTAAGCAATGCCTGGATATACACAGGCAATACGGGCAAAAGGAAGACATCATGTTTATTTGGGGGCCGGAGGAGTGGGCGGGAGAAGAGCAACCCAACATTATCGGACTTTGCCTATTGTTCGAACGGATGGATTGGCTGGAAACCATTAAAGACAGCCTCAATCCCTATAACGATGACGAAATGTATTACGATCCATCATTCAGGGCTTTGATAAATATGGCACTACCCACGAAATTTGATCCCAGCGCCAAATTTGCCAAAGGCGGACACAACTTCCGCAAACCCCTGCTACAAGCAATCATGGCGGAAAGCAAGGAAGAATCCCTGAAATACCTCAACACCTACCTCACCGGTTGGTACGAAGGCAACCGAAAAATCGGTAATCTCCTGATTGACACACATTTGAACCAAGATCCCGAATATGGGGGCTATATCGGCTACTGGAGCTTTGAATCCGCCGCAGTCGCCTATTTAAAAGACTTGGACGACACCTCCCTGCGGCAGTATCTGTACTATCCTAAAGATATGGTGGACTGGGCGCGGGAGCAGAAGCTTAAGCACGAGTAGGAGTAATACGGCAAGGGTGGATTGATATGAAGAAAATCGTTTTATTATTCTTTATTTATAGTAGTTTCGCTATGGCAGAACAAAATATTTTTCCTGTTCATGAAGTGCAAAATTTGTTGGGTTATGGGCAGTTAGAGTTTTTAAAGCCAAATAAAAAAAATATTTTTATGCGCTATACAATGAAAAATAAAGGAATAAAAACATATTCCTTACAAGATGGCTGTTATCAAAAAGATAAAGTAGATAATTGTGTATCTGAAATGGTTTATCTGGAATCTTCGCCTGATGGCAAGTATTCGATATTTATGCATATAGAAGGAGGCATGGTAGAGGATTTGGAAGAAAATTCTTCGCATTACCATGAAACTAATAATATTTTGATTTTGAATCATAAAAGCGGGTGTTTGGTTATGGCGCCTTCTAAATACTACGTTAATTGGAAAGGAAAACATACCTTAAGTGATGGGGATGGAGATAGAGATATTGATTTAAATAAATATTTTAGAGGAATACCTATATTTTATAGAAATAATAAATTGGATGCGGAAAATTATTATGGCGTAGATAATGTAAATATAGTCAATTAAAATCAAAATAGGACAGTAGCGCATCGTCAAATCGGGCGTAATCAGACAATACGGTTCGCAGATACCGCTTAATATTCGCCCACACCTTCTCAATCGGGTTGAGCT
>ERZ772935.136-NODE-136-length-28858-cov-9.773149_pt1 | contig 28858 bp, 27 predicted proteins | sample MGYA00511683_ERZ772935 | MGnify/ENA primary metagenome ERZ772935 (study PRJEB29015, sample SAMEA2738086) | human oral metagenome | biome: human oral; feature: human-associated habitat; material: saliva | place: China | collected 2228 ...
CCGGTGCTGAAATTGCACCGGCCCGGGGCTACCTTTATCCACCACAAGCTATAAGGGGTGTGCGACTGATATGCGGAAAGGTTTGCCAATGACGGCTGCTCAAAACGTACCAGTTCTTCTTGTTACGGTTCTCACCGGTGTGCTGGCCCTCGCTCTAACCGGGTGCACCACCAGCGGTGCGGGCGCACCCACCGGTACTGCCTCATCTGTGGCAGCTGACACCGAGCCCGCCGAAAACCCCGGCGGTGTGCACGCCCTGACCTTCAACACCGACACCGCAGTCGTGCAAACAGACGGTTCTTGGTTTGTCACCAACCCTGACGGAACTCAGCTGCACGTTAACCCCGACGGATCATGGGCCGCAACCGGTAGCGACATCGGCACCATCACCGTAAACGCCGACGGCTCATGGCGGTGGACCGGATCCCCCGAAGGTGGAATTATTGACGTTAACCGTGACAGATCATGGACCTGGATCGGCGGTATTAATAAAGGCAGCATGCGTGTTAAAACCGACGGAACCTACGACAACCCTGGAGGCGGTGGCACCCCCGTGCTCCCCGCAAAACCAGGTACACCCACGCCCGCCAGCGCACCCGGGGCGGCAACACCCAAAACCCCTATTAACCCCGCCATACCTGTAGAAAAATAGCGGCACCGCACCTTCTGTAAAACAACAGGCTGCTATCGTTACCTCTTTTCCCGGTGAACTTCAGAATTCGCGGTGTGCAATGCGGCGGAAACTAAATGTACTCATGCGCCCTGGGATGAGCGCCATGCGTGAGGAAAACAGCCGCGTATTCTCAAAAATAAGCTGTAATTTTCCGGCGTTTACTGAGGTCACCCTGCTAAGCTAATAGCACCACACCGATATATGAGCCCCGTTGCATGAAAAGGACAAGATGAATACCGTCTTCAAAAATTCAAAAATATCTGTACTGACTGCTCTTAGCATCGCGGGGTTGCTCACTCTTAGCGCCTGCGGCACTACCAACACCATCTCTGAAGACAGTGCATCCGCAACCCCTGGCGAAACCGGCAGCGCAAGCACCACACCGAAGCCCACCGCCAGCGGCAGCAAAGGAGCCGCAGCAGGCAAAACCACCGGTGGTGCAGGCGCAGAAACAAACCCGGGCACGGCAGGGGCATCCACCCAGGCGAACCCCCACGAAAAACCTAAGACCAGCACCAGCCCCAGTGCCGCCGAAACCAGCGCAGACGGCGGCGCCCAGACGGATGGCAGCGGGCAGAAACCCGCAACCTCCGCAAGCAGCCCAGCCTGGAAGAACACCGAAAACGGCGGGGCAACCGTCACTGTGGGTACCGCAGGGTCTTGGACCCGCACCAACCCCAATGGTGACACCACCACAGTCAAAGCAGACGGCTCATGGGAAACCCGTTACGCCAACGGTGACACCGCAGAAGTGAGCGTAGACGGGGAATACACCGTTGTTAAAAACGGGTCTCCCACCACTGAAAAACCCGCAACACCGCAGGTTCCTGCTGTGCCCAGCGGGCAGAACGTCACCCCCAAAGCGCCAGCAGAACCCACACAGACCTCCAAATAATTCCGCCTGTTGAGCGGATGATGAGCTGCTTCTCCGAACGTTGGCCTCAAAAACAAGCGGGGGAGCGGCGTGTACCCTGTGGCGGCCCCGACCCTAATAGCAGACAGAGGCACACTACCTGCGGCAGGGTGTACTACGGTATCCCCGCTGCGGCAGTATCCCGCTACAGCTGAGGCGGGAGCCGCCTCGCCAACCCCCCACTGCTTTGGTGCTCTCGCTGTTCACAGGTGGGTATCACAGTATAAACACAGGTCAAACATAGCCACCCCTTATATAGTGGAAGCTATCACTACCGCAAGCCTGCAATAATGCGGGTGCACGAACTGCGGCAGTACACCCCAATCCGTACACCGACCACCACAGAGGAAAACCCTCATGACCACCTCCACTAGAACCCCCTCCACGCTGCTGAGCTGACGGCCACGCCTTCACACAATCCCTTCGGGAAAGAAGCCGCCTACACCACCGTATGCGGCAGGCGAACAACTGACCCGATAAGGCTGCCAGCTCATAAACCTGTGCGGAAAGAGCAGCGGCGCGTCAGTGCGGAAATAAGGCGCGCTGTACGGCTCAACCACCTCGGCACAGGAAGCTGCCGTTCAGGGGCCACAGGTAACGCTCCGCGCCTCGGGCGGTAGCCCAACAGGCGCCGCATCCAACGGAGGGTGCGGCGCCCTACGGTATTACCGGTAGAATGGGTGCTGTACACGAAAACCGCACACACGGTGTACCAGCAGCGAGGAGGCATATATGCGCGACGCAGCTAACGCTTACGCTCGGCGCGCCTTCACCCCTTGCAACACCCCCTGCGCATGTACTGAAACGGATGCGCACACGCTGCGCATCCCCACCCGCACCGCCCTAATGGGGCGTGCCTGGGCTATCTCAGGTACCGCCGTGTTCCTCGGCGCAGCCGGACACACCCTTGCCGGGGCCAGCGCGCCGCACCTTATGCTCCTCATCCTGTGCACCGCGCTTGGGGCGCTCATGAGCCTGGGGCTGCTGCTGGTTATGATCCGGATGCGCAACCGCATTCCCCAAGCCCTCACCGCTGGAACCGCCCTAGGTGCCGTTGCCGTACAAGCACTACTGCACACACTCTTTAACCTCTCCCACGCGCCCTCCCTAGCGGGGGAGCACATCGCAGCAGCCCACGCTGGCACCGCCGCGCACGGGGCACATACCCATACGCTGCACAACCACGTTTTACCAGGAAACACGCCCTATGGCTATGCCCCATCGGGCGGCGGGGTAGACGGCACCCACACCCTCACCCACGCAGCGGCCGAACACGCGCATATACCCATGTTCGGGGTGCACCTAGCAGCAGCTATCGCCAGCCTGGGGGTGCTCTACGGCGCTGAGCGCACCCTCGCTCGCTTAATACGCCTGCTCGCCATGAAAGTGCGTGCCCTGGGGGCGGCGCTCCTCACCCCGCCAGCCGTGCTGCCGCTGCTGGGGCGGCGCATCCTACTGTATATTCCGAACGCACCCGCCACCGGGCGGGTTGCCACCCTCAAATACTGCCGTATTGAGCGCGGCCCGCCCGCCTTCATCTGAGAAAGCCAGCGTGCCAGATGGTGCACGCACCCGCACCCGGGTTACCGCAACCCGTGACTCAGACAAGGAAACACTATGCGCACTATTTTGCGTACCCTACTTGCCGCGCTCACGGCAACGCTGCTGACGCTCACCGCCGCGCCCGCTTATGCGCACGACGAGCTCGTCAGCAGTACCCCCGCCGCCGATGCGACCCTCAGCAAGGCGCCCACCGAAATCACGCTCACCTACAGCGCTAACCTCATGAACGTTGAGGGCGGCAACCGGGTGCGCGTGACCGACTCGGCCGGCAACTCCCTTGTTGAAGGGAAAGGCGACGCTAAAGTCAGCGGCAACACCGTCACCCAGACCCTCAACCTCAAAGACCCCGCAGCGGATGAAACGTACACCGTCACCTGGCGCGTGGTCTCATCCGACGGGCACCCCATTCAGGGTACCTACAGGTTTACTGTGGGGGCCGGTAAAACCGCCTCGGCACCTGTAAGCAGCGCCTCCGCCGAACAGAGCAGCGAGGCGCAGAACGGGTCGGACACGGAACATAAAGAAGGACTCGCCCCCTGGCTGTGGGGCGGCGGCGGGCTGGTGATCCTGCTGGTCGGGGCGATTGCGGTGATGCTCATCCGCAAACGCAACGACGGGCCGGGAACCAGTGAGTAGCCGCACTACCTCAGTAAGCGCAATAGCTGGGGTTGTCCCCTGACCTTAGTTGCGCACAGCACACACCGGGCGGTACCGCCCAGAAAGAGAAAATCAACCATGTTCAAGAATCATCAGAAGCTCGTAACCTTTACCTGCACCGCCGCAGCCGGGATGCTGCTGCTCTCCGCCTGCGGGGGCTCCACCAGCACCGGCGCATCCGGTTCCGCATCAGCCTCCTCCTCGGCAAGCTCATCAGCCTCAGCAGGGGCCAGCGCTGCAGGCGGACAGGGAGCCAGCGCCTCGTCAGGCACCCTAAAAATTGAGGAGGCCTGGGTGAAAGCCAGCAAGGGCGGCATGACCGGCGTGTTCGGCAAAATCACCAATAGCGGGGACAAGCCGGTGAAGATCACCAGCGCCTCCTCGACCGCCACTGACACCGTGCAGCTGCACACCACCACCAAAGGCTCAGATGGCGGCACCAAGATGGAGCAGGTGCACGAGTTCACCATTGAGCCCGGTGCCACCCTGGAACTCAAGCCCGGTGGTGACCACATTATGCTCATGGATATGGGCTGCTCGCTCGCCGCAGGCGGGGCGACCACTGTGACGGTCAAGACCGAAGACGGCGCTTCCCTTGAATTTAAGCCGGTGGCCCGCGACTACCAGGGCGCGAAGGAAGAGTACAAGGGTGAAGGTTCAGCGTCAGCCACCGCCGATGCCTCGGCAAGCGGGCATGACCACTCGCATGAGGGACATGACCATGAACACGGCGGGCACGACCACTCACACAGCCACGATGGGCACGACCACTCGCATGAGGGACATGACCATGAGCACGGTGGGTCCTCAGCCTCCGGGTCGGCCTCAGCCGATGAGCACGCTGACCATGACCACGGCGAAGGATCCCACGAGCATTCGCACGGTGCGGCAGGGGCCTCCGAATCGCCGCTGCCCGAGTGCAAGTAGCCGCAGCACCGCGCTAATACCGTAAATCGCTCTATGGGAGGCGGGTAAACCGATGGCGTCAGGTCATCACACGGTGCCTTGCGGTGCAGGACTTTTGAGCCCTGCACCGCAAGGCACCGGCCCCGCCGCGAAACCCAGAAAAAACAACGGTAAACCACTCAGAACCGAAAAACTGTTTGGTAAAATAAATGGACTTAAGCCGCACCGGATCGGGCGGTAACCGGCCCTATCGTACCTACTATAGGAAAGCCCGTAACCGGTGCAGCAGGATGCTACCGCCGTAGCATCCAGAATGCGCACACCACCTTACAACCACCACGAGTAGCGCAGGATAAAACATGCCACCCGAAAACCCACATAAAACCACAGATACTGCGGGGCAGACACCCCTAGGCGCGATGCGCCGCCGCACCGTCATTACCGGCGCCGCCGGGGTAGGGGTCGGCGCTGTTGCCGGGGCCAGCGCCCACGCGCTGCTGTCACCGCCCCGCTCGGACATGTCGGTCCCCGGGCGGAAACCCGCCGACATTGCCCTCACCGACGCCACGGCAGGATTCTACGGTGAACACCAGCAGGGGATCGCCACAGAATCCCAAGCGCACGCCCGGTTCATCGCCATTGATCTGAACGAAAACCTCCACGCCGAGGCAATCCAGCGGCTCCTGCGTATCCTCACCAACGATGCTGCGGCGTTGACAAGAGGAACCGCCCCGCTCACCGACCAAGAACCTGAACTTGCCCAGGTCAGCGCGAACCTGACCGTCACTATTGGGTTCGGCTCCCGCATCTTCGATATCGCCGCACCCGAGAAAAAACCCGGCTGGCTCGCGCCCCTGCCGGCGTTCCCCGCCATCGACAAGCTTCAGGACGCCTACACCGGCGGCGACCTGCTGCTGCAGCTGTGCTGTGACGACCTCACGGTACTCTCCCACGCCCAGCGGATGCTCACCAAAGACACCCGCTCCTTCGGGCGTATTAGGTGGGTGCAGAACGGGTTCCTGCGTGCTTTCGGGTCGGGCACCGGCACGCCGCGTAACCTGTTCGGGCAGGTAGACGGCACCGTGAACCCCACCGCCGACCCCGCCGCAAACCCAGGACGCGGCGGCGCCAGCCTCGACGACATCGTGTGGGGTAAAGGCAGCGCCAGCGCTGGTTACCCGCAGGCGTGGGAACCCGGCGGCACCTCCGTGGTGATTCGGCGCATCCACATGAACCTAGACACCTGGGATGAAGTAGACACCCCCGCCCGTGAGGACGCGATCGGCCGTAAACTTTCCAACGGGGCACCACTGACCGGGACAAAAGAATTCGACGACCCAGACTTCGCCAAAACCGACAACCTGGGGTTTGAAATGATCGCCCCCTACGCGCATATTCGCCGGGCCCGCGGGGAAGAACTCGATAAAAAACCGTGGGAGCGCATCCTGCGCCGCGCCTATAACTACGACGAACCCGTGGCGAACGCGGGCGGGCTGTCCCGGCACGGGGAGGTCTCCGGCGGTATCTCCGATGCGGGCCTGATTTTCGTGGCGTACCAGACCGACCCGGTGCAACAATTTGTGCCCATTCAGAAACGGCTCGAAAAACTCGATATGCTCAACACATGGACGATTCCTATCGGGTCGGCGGTTTTCGCTATCCCCGCGGGGGTACGTGAGGAAGGCGGGTATATCGGCGAAAGCCTCTTCACCTAGCCGCCCAGAATGTACGCGCATACCTAACACGCCCCATCGCACACACCACAGATAAAAAGAACTATGGCTACTATGTCTTCACAACCGCAGAAAACCGAGGCAAGCCCCAAGAGCGCCGCCGTGCGCCCCGGGCTGAGCGCACCCTGGATTGCCGCCTACGCGGGCGTGGGGCTGCTGGTGCTGATTATTTCACTGCGCATTACCGCCGCCAACGCCGCAACGGACTTAGCGGATGCGGGTGCGCTCGTGCGCTGGGGGCTGCCCATCACCGAGGTTGTGCATAACTTTGCAATGGCGACGACTATGGGTGCGCTAATCTTCGCGATGGGCATTATTCCCCGCTACGCCGCCGATGCCGCCGGAACACGCCACGGCACACGCTCCGCACACAATACCGCTGAGAAAGAGTACAAACCGTTCGCCGATGTGCTGAACCTTGCCGCCGCCTCCGCCGTGCTGTGGACTCTAGCGGCGCTGGCTGTGCTGATTCTTTCCTACGCCGATATTTCGGGGAGGCCCATTGGCTCCGGTGCCGAGTACGCCAGTGAGCTGATCAGCTACGTCACCACGTTAGATGCGGGCAAAGAAAAAGGCATGACCGTGGTGGTCGCCGCCGTGGTCGCCACCGCCTGTTTCGGGGTGCGCTCACTCATGGGGCTGTTTTTCATCTTCATGATCTCGCTCGTCGGTATCGCGGATATGGCGCTTTCGGGGCACTCCTCGGGCGGGCAGGACCATATGGGCGCCGTTAACTCCCTGGGGCTGCACCTGCTGGGGGTGAGCATCTGGTGCGGCGGGCTGATCGCGCTGGCGTTTATCTCGCGCGGTATTTCGGGTAAGGATGCGGGCACCGGCACCGTCGTTGAGGAGCGCCGCGGCGAACACACTGCGGCATCTCGTCGCGTGTCAATGGCCCATGCGGTACTGCGCCGCTACTCTCTGCTTGCCCTCATCGGGTTCATTCTCGTGCTGCTCTCGGGCATTACGAACGCGGGGGTGCGCATGTCGTCGTGGCGGGACTTAGGCACCGACTACGGCAAGATTGTGCTCCTAAAACTAGGGCTGACCCTGATTCTGGGAACTATTGGCGCGGCGCATCGCCTCAGGCTCATTCCCGCGCTCGCTGCCGGTAAGATGAGCGGCACGCGCGCCCTGTGGAGCGCCATAGCTGCTGAGCTTGTGATTATGGGGGCGGCCTCCGGGCTGGGGGCTTCGCTCTCACGCACGCCGCCACCGGTTCCGGAAACTCTCGCGCCGGATGCCACGCCGGTGCGCATTATCACCTGGTACGACATGCCGCCTGAGCCGCATTTTCAGCGCTGGTTCACCGAGTGGCGTTGGGACTGGTTCTGGGTTGCTGTGCTGGGGTATCTGGCGATTGTATACCTGTGGGCGTTCGTGAAGGTACGTCGTGCAGGTGACTCTTGGCCCGTGATGCGCGCCGTCTCCTGGATGCTGGGGCTGCTGGTGCTGAACTACATCACCTCCGGCCCGCCCGCCGTGTATTCGCGCGTGCTGTTTTCGGTGCACATGTTTGAGCATATGGTGCTCACGATGGTCGTACCGATTCTGCTGGTATTAGGTGCGCCTGTGACGCTGCTGCTTAAGGCGCTGGAGCCGCGCCAGGACGGCACGCGAGGCCCGCGCGAGTGGATTGTGCGCATTGTGCATTCGGGGTGGTCGAAAGTTGTTACACACCCCATTTTTGCCGCCGTCAATTTTGCTGGCTCAATCGTTGTTGTGTATTTCACGCCGCTTTTCGGGGTGATGCTGCGGTACCATATCGGGCACGAATTCATGATGATTCACTTTACGCTCACGGGCTATATCTTCATGCTGGTGCTTATTGGCATTGACCCGATTCCGCACCGCCCCCAGTACCCGATGCGCCTGATTATGCTGATCGCAACCCTGGGGTACCACGCCTTCGTGGGTATTTCGATCATGAACTCGAAGGCCCTGCTGGCCGCCTCCTGGTTCGGTAACTTGGGGCGCACCTGGGGCCTGTCGGCGCTGGACGACCAGAAGATGGGCGGCGCGCTCATGTGGGGTATCGGCGAAATCCCGACCATGATCGTGGCGGTTGCGGTGGGCTTCCAATGGGCAAAGGCCGACAAAAAACTCGCTGCACGCATTGACCGGCAGGCCGACCGTGACGGGGACGCCGAACTGAATGCCTACAACGAAATGTTTGAGCGTCTGCACGAGGAGGACACGCGCCGCGGCCTATAACCGTGTGCCAGAAAGCCCCGCCCGGGTTCTATGATGATGCCCCTTTGCGGGTTTTTCGTCCCGTGAACGTGACGTGTTGGCGGTGGTTTCTCCCGGAGGCTCTTCTCATTATGTGGATGTCTGCCCTGACCGTCGCGCCAACAAAAGCCTGCGGAATATAATAAACCCCATGACTAACAACGCAGCATCAGCCCCCACCTTCGAAGAATGGACTGGGGAAGCATCCCCGCAGGCCGTATCTATTCTCTCTGGTAAAGGCGGCCTTATTGTATCCCCCACAAAGGTCGGTTACATTCTCATGGCAACCGACGGCGAAGGACTAGAACGTAAGTTTGACGCGAAACAGCGCAAGCGCCAGAAGCCTGGCGTTGTGCTGTGCGGTTCCATGGAGCAGCTTGAGGCTCTCGCCCAGCTGACCCCGGAAATCCGCGACTTCTACCAGAAACACTGGGACGAGGACATCCTGCTGGGGTGCATCCTGCCGTGGCGTGAGGACGCCGAGAAGTACCTGCCGGATGAGACCACCAAGGAACTGGCCCGAGACACCCGCGCGACCAGCTGCTTCGTGATCCGCTTCGGTGTGCCCGGTGAGCAGATCGTGCGTAAGCTGTGGGAAGGCGGGCGCCTGACCTTCGCAAGCTCAGCAAACCCCTCCGGTATTGGCAATAAGGGCCGTGCCAGCGGCATTGGTGAGCGCATTGAAAGCAGCGTGGATTTGATTATCCGCTCCGACGAGTATGTGAAGTCCATCCAGCCCGATAAGTCTGAGGAGACCCGCCACGAGCAGGGCGTGATGGTGTCCATGGTTGATGATGATGGCAAGATTGTCCCCGAACAGCACGGCGAGCGTGGGGTAACCCCCGCACCGGTGCTGATCCGTAAGGGCCTGGATTATGAGGCAATTATGCGTCACCTCTCCGATTCGTTCCCCAGCTGGGACTACCGCCACGGCATGTACTACTAGGACGCTTATCCGTCGGGGAAACCGCCGAACCTGTGCCGTTAGCCTCCGTGCGTGAACGTACAGTGTGCAGGGCCTAGAAACCACATAGTCTTCCGCCCCAACCGGCCTGTAGCTGGTTGGGGCGGGAGCTTTTATGTGGGGGTATCGTCGGAGTGTTCTGCCGGTGAGTCATCGGGGAGGGCGGAGGCATCCGGGGGCTGCTGCGGCGCGAGTGATTGCGCGATACCGTCAAGGATGATGGTGATCTTGCAGATGAGCCAGTCATACGGGTCACGCGTAAAAACATCCAGTATTGCCTGTTGGGCCTGCTCCCGGTAGGGGTCAGTATCCTGGTCCTGATCCTGCTGGTGCGGTGCGGGCTGGTCTTGCCCCACCTGCTCCAGGATGTTCTCCCGCCCCGGGCCGCCATCGGGGATGAGGGCATCAATATGCTCGACTCCGCGCCTGTTGTCGATCACCATATCGAACAGGGTGTCGCAGGCAATAACAGCGTTTTCGGGGGTGAACCCGCGGCGAATCAGGGCAGCACATAGCTCTTCCAGGAAGTACATGGCCACGGCGGGAACCACCCCGCGTGCGGCTTCGGTGGCGGAGCCGGGGTATTTCTCAAAACTGCGCCACAGGTGCACCGCCTGGGAATGGAGGATATCCCGCCAGTGCCCTTCAAACGGGGGCATTTCAACTTGGGAGAACGCATAGTTCAGGCCCATTCGTACAAGCTCGTCACGGTCGGGGGCATACCGGTAGAGGGTGCTTTCACCCACCCCCAGTTTTTCGCGTACCGCCGCGAAGGTGAGGTTTGGGAAACCAACGTCAATGACTGCCTGCGCTATCTGGTCATGGGTGATGCGGGGCGGGCGTCCGCGTCGTGATTGGGTCTGGTCCATGGTGAAGTCCTTGTGTGCGCTGTGTGGTTGTTTGTTTTTCACCGTCTACTTTCGATACTACGCTACTGGGCTGAGTTTTATCAGTCATCGGTGTGTTCTGGCTTGTGGAATACCTTTGCGGGGCTTCCCGTGCGGAGAACATGCTGTGCGGGGATGTGGGCTCCCGGTGTGGGTTTGTGCCTGCGGAATACCGCCCAGCCACACAGGTTTTCAATAAGTACAGCCTACCCTAATAATTGACTTTACGTTAGCTTAAGCTTACTTTTAAGGGTGTGTGGTCTAACCGCATATGAGAGGTGGCCCACCCTCCCCGCCCCTCGCCAACACGAAGGTACAGCAATGACGCGGTGACACCGCAGAAAGAAGGCGCATCAATGGTACAGCGTCAGTTTCCCAAACCGAGCGAACTCATGGAATTCATGCAGTTCAAAAAGCCTAGCCTGGACTTCACCGGAAACCGCCTGGAAAAAGCGCTGACCATCTACGACCTGCGCAAAATCGCTAAGCGCCGCACCCCCGCCGCTGCCTTCGACTACACCGACGGAGCCGCCGAAGGCGAATTCTCCATGAACCGTGCCCGCCAGGCATTCGAAGACATCGAGTTTCACCCCGGCGTGCTCACTGATGTTTCGACCGTAGACACCACCACCGAGGTACTGGGTGGCACCTCCGCCATGCCGTTCGGTATTGCCCCCACCGGCTTCACCCGCCTGATGCAAACCGAAGGCGAGATCGCGGGGTCCGGTGCCGCCGGCGCGGCAGACATCCCGTTCTGCCTCTCAACACTGGGCACCACCAGCATTGAGGATGTGCGCAAGGTAAACCCCGACGGGCGCCTCTGGTTCCAGCTATACGTGATGCGTGAGCGCGAAATCTCCTACGGGCTGGTTGAACGCGCCGCCAAGGCCGGGTTCGACACGCTCTTCTTTACTGTAGACACCCCGGTAGCTGGCGCACGCCTGCGCGATAAGCGCAACGGTTTCTCCATCCCGCCGCAGCTGTCGCTCAAGACCGTAGCGAACGCTATCCCGCGCCCCTGGTGGTGGTACGACTTCCTGACCACCCCCAAGCTGGAATTCGCCTCGCTCTCCTCAACCGGCGGTACCGTGGGCGAGCTGCTGAACGCGGCGATGGACCCCTCCATTAACTATGAGGACCTGAAAGAAATCCGCAGCATCTGGCCCGGCAAGATCGTCATTAAGGGCGTGCAGAATGTTGAGGACTCCAAGAAACTTGCCGATTTGGGTGTGGACGGTATTCTGCTGTCGAACCACGGCGGACGCCAGCTGGACCGCGCACCCGTACCGTTCCACCTGCTCCCGGAGGTAGTGCGTGAAGTCGGTATGGACACCGAGGTGATGGTCGATACCGGGATTATGAACGGCGCCGACGTGGTGGCCTGCCTGGCACTGGGCGCGAAGTTCACCCTGATTGGGCGCGCCTACCTGTACGGGCTGATGGCAGGCGGCCGCCGCGGCGTGGACCGCACCATCGAAATCCTCTCCGAAGAGGTGCGCCGCACCATGAAGCTGCTGCAGGTGCAGAACGTGGCCGAGCTGGAACCCAAACACGTCACCCAGCTGCGCCGCCTGCAGCCGATTCCGAAGCACTAAAATTTGCTCACACCATGTAATAGCCCGCCCGCCGGATATCCCGACGGGCGGGCTTATAACGTAGGGCTGGAAGGAAAGAAAGGCAAGACTATTGGCGTACGAATGAGGAACAACCCAACAGGCCGCCATAACAACAGGGGAGCAGGAGACTCTATGACAGAATATGACGGCGTATTGCGGGGCGAGTTCATAAACTTTTGTTGCCCGGTGAACACGCCCGCACCGCTGGCATAATAGGGGGAAACGAGCGCACCCTGCTGCTAAGCGGGGCCAGGGCGCGAAACCATAGGGGAGAGAATCGTGAGCGAAACCAGCAACCAGCATTCCGGGCAAGATCATACCGGGCAGAAAACCGTGCGCGTGCGCGCCAGCGAACTCATCGGACGATCCTGGCTCAACACCGGCGAGAAGAACCTAGACCTGCAGGCTCTTCGCGGCAAAATCGTGATCCTCGACTTCTGGACCCTGTGCTGCATAAACTGCCTGCACGTGCTCGACGAGCTGCGCCCCCTCGAAGAAGAATTCTCGGATGTGCTCGTCACCGTGGGCGTGCACAGCCCCAAATTTGAGCATGAGGCAGACCCGGCAGCGCTCGCCGCAGCCGTAGACCGCTACGACATCAAACACCCCGTACTCGACGACCCCGAACTCACCACCTGGCAGGCCTACACCGCCCGCGCCTGGCCCACGCTCGTGGTCATCGACCCCGAAGGGTATATTGTGGCGCATCTATCCGGGGAGGGGCACGTGCAGGGGCTTACCTCACTCGTGCGTGAGCTCGTTGCCGAACACGAGAAAAAAGGTACCCTGCACCGAGGCGACGGCCCCTATGTACCCCGACCCAAAACCGAGGGAACATTCGCTTTCCCAGGGAAAGCTATCGAACTCCCCACAGAGTTCGGACCCAAAAACCTGTTCGGCACCGGCTCACGCACCTACCTGGTGTCCGACACCGCCAGGCACCGCATCCTGCAGGTTGCCGAAGACCTCAACACGGTACTGGCAACCTACGGTGGGGGAGAGGGTGGCGAAAAAGGCTACGCCGACGGAACCGGAACCACTGCACGCTTTAACGAACCGCAGGGGCTTGCCCTGGTACCCGCCGAACTGTGTGAAAAACTCGGGTACGATGTGCTGATCACCGACACTGTGAATCACCGGCTGCGCTCGCTGAACCTGCGCACGGGTGAGGTTCGTACCCTTGCAGGCAACGGCGTGCAGCGCGTTATTGATGGAGACAACGCCGTCACGGGCAACGCGAACCATATCCCCGCAGATGCGCCCGCCACCGCTGTAGCCCTCTCATCCCCGTGGGATGCGGTCTACTCGCGTGAAGCCGGGCAGTTCGTGATCGCGATGGCTGGCACCCACCAGCTCTTCGGCTACGACCCCGTGTCTGAAACCGTCAGTATTTTCGCGGGCGCCGGGGTTGAAGGGCTGCAGGACGGTACCGCCGAGGATGCATGGTTTGCCCAACCCTCCGGCATTATCGAGGCGCGTGACGGCAGTCTGTGGGTAGCCTGCTCGGAAACCAGCGGGCTGCGCCACGTAACCTTTACGCGGGACGAACACGGACACCAGAGCGTACAGGTGACCTCTGCCGTAGGGCTGGGTCTGTTCGATTTCGGGTTTGTGGACGGCGACTCGCAGACCTCCCGCATGCAGCATCCTCTGGGACTCGCGGAGCTTCCCGACGGCTCTATCGCGGTGGCAGACACCTATAACGGCGCGATTCGCCGCTGGGATCCTGCCGCGAAGGAACTGAGCACCTTGCAGCGCGGACTCGCCGAACCCGCCGACCTCCTGGTGGAGCATAGTCCGGGTGAGGATCCCCGCCTGATAATCGTGGAAACCAATGCGCACCAGCTGGTGCGCGCCGCGATTCCGGCGCAGGCGCAGAAAGTGGACGAAGGTGCGATTACAACCGCCCGACCCGCTACGAAGCTTACCGGCGGAACCCTCGAATTTACCTCGCGGTTTACCGTGCCGACCGGGCAGAAACTTGATACCCGCTGGGGAGACCCGACCCAGCTGAAAATCTCATCCACCCCCGAAAACTTCCTGCTGGACGGTGCCGGTACCTCCCAAGGGCTCAGCCGTACCCTCGTGCTCAACCCCGAAATTCAGGAGGCGGTGCTGCACATTACCGCCCGCGCCGCTGCCTGCGACGGTACCCCCGACGGCGATATTCCCGAGCACGCCGCATGCCACCTGTACCAGCAAGATTGGGGTATTCCGGTCATCGTCACCGGTGATGCCGCGGATGAGAGCGAACTCGTGCTGGATTTGCGGGGGATTAACTAGAGCCCGCCCTGTGAGCCTATAAACGTCTGCGATATTGCAGAAAATAACTTTTAGCCAAAAAGTAACCAAAGGCGCATACATAAAACAAGAACGGTATGACGGGAATTACATACGTACTAATAGTGCACTCACTGTGAGCTATTCTTTATCTATGCGTATTCACTCTCCCGTCGAGAAGCTCCTGACTGCCTGGGTCATTGGCGTTATCGTGTCCCTCGTGGCGGCCGCTGGCGCGCTTTTCGCCACCAATAAACTGGTGTACGGACCGGAGGGGAAAGTACGCGAATATTTCCACGCACTCCAAACGGGTAACGGATCATACGCACTGGGGCTGCTCGGGGCCAGAATCCCCGACGGGGACCCCGCTATGCTCGACGGCGACACGCTGCGGCGTGCAGCCTCAACCCTCAAAGATGTGCAGATTGACGTCATAGAAAAAGACCCCAACGGCAATAAAGCAACAGTGCGCGCCTCCTACACCATTGACGGCAAAAGCGAACACACCGATTTCCGGCTCCACCAGGCAGGCACCCACTGGGGGGTCTTCGACCGCTGGGATATTGAGTCGGGGGAGCTGCCCACCCTCAAAGTGAAAATCGCGGGGGTTGAGGCGGCCACCGTGAATAACCGTAAAGTCGCCGTCGATCAGGGCGAGGCATCATTCCCGGTATTCTACCCCGGGGTGTACACGGTCGCCTACGACTCCGCAGTGTACACCACCTCAAAAAGCGTGCAGCAGGTGCTCACAGCAGATGCATCCTCCCAGGCCGATATAGCCCTGGAACCAAGCGAAAAGGCGCTGGAATCCGTACAAACCCAGGTGCGTTCCTACGTTGATAAATGCGCGGCCCAAAATACCCTATACCCGTCCGGATGCCCATTTGAGTACTCCTTCGGTGGGCGAGTAGACGGGGCAGTGAAATGGTCAGTTATTGAATACCCGCAGCCGAAAGTAACCGCAGAATCAGACAAAATGTGGAAACTCTCACCCGCAGAAGGGAAAATAAAAATCTCGTTCGAGCAGCTGGATTTATACACGGGAACCCATAAAGAAATAACAAAAGAAATCCCGTTCACACTCAAAGGCATGGCCGAGGTAGACGCGAAATCCGTGCGCGTCTCCTTCTGAAACACCGCCGGTATTATCCCCCGTTCCCGCCAGCAGGTAAACGCCCCGTATTCGCAGCACCCACACTAAGACCGGCTGCACCCCAGAAAACCACGTGCCCGAACGGCAGGAATAGGGCGGCAGAAACCGCGCGCCCCACTAGGCTATGAGCGCTCATACCACTAAAGTGGAGAGTATGGCAGAACGCGCACACGAAATCAGCAGCAAACACGGCACCGCCGAACACATCTACCACCCGCGCATCCGTTCCTACGGCAGGCGCGTCGAAGCGGCACTACCGGGCACCCTCACACTTATCGCCGCGCTCGCCTTCCTCGGCTACAAACGGCCCGCCCTGCCCTACACCATAGTGACGCTGCTCATCGCGTTCTGCGCCGGTATCAGCCTCTACTCGGTGCTCAAACCCACCATTGTGGCCCTGACCGACACCCACGTGCTGCGTGCCCGCCTCATCGGCTGGAAAGCCGTGCCGCTCAAAAACATAGACCACACCATCCTTGTTGAAAAGCTCTACCCCAAGCAGGCGCACGGCAAAAAAACCACCGGCATGGGGCGGCTGCGGTACCGCCCCGTCCCCGCCATGTGGGCCATCAGCAAAAACAAGAAACCGCTCATGCGCCTGGACGGGCGCGTCTGGGATGCAAAAACAATGCGCACCGTCTCCTCAAAACTCTCGGAGCAGACCACCGTCTACCAGAAAGCGAACGTGCTCGATATTGATAAACTGCACCCGCACCTGATCACCTTTAACGAGCTGCACCCCGGCTGGCGCTCAGCCACCATTGCCGTGGTCGCCGCGCTCGTCATCCTGCTGCTGGGAGCCGGGGCGCTACTGCCCGAAGAAACAGCACGCGCCATCCACCTGATTTCCTCATAGAAGCCACCTACACAACACAACGGGGGCGGTATGTTCGACAACATACCGCCCCCGAAGCCTAGACGAACCCTACTTAGCCCGCGAAAGAACCGCCACCAAATACTCCGAATCCTCGGTGAAAGGACGCAAATCCCAGGTGCTGTAGGTGGCATCCACATTAAAACCAGCCTGACGCGCATCCGCAAGGAACTGCTCAAACGAATAATCCCGCCCAGGGCCGGAACCATACCCCACTACGGCCCGGCCGCCCGGGGCCAGCACCCGATAAAAATTCTCAACCACAGGGTACCGGGTAGAACGCGCCAAAAAGCCCATCACATTCCCCGAACACACCAGCAGCTCAAACCCGTCCTGACCGGCATCACCATTGAACCCAAGAGCCTGCGGCAAATCCGCCAAATCAGCGGTGACCCAGGAAGCCTCGGGGCACACACGGGTCGCCTCATCAATCAGCTCAGGGTCAATATCCACACCGGTGACGCGGTGCCCCAGCGCGTGCAGCTGCTTGCCCACCCGGCCCGGGCCGCACCCGGCATCCAGGATTTTTGCCCCTCGGGAAGCCATCGCATCCAGAACACGTGACTCACCGCCCAGGTCGTTACCCTCAGCCTCCATCTGCTTAAAACGCTCAATATACCACTGCGAGTGGCCCGGGTCGTTTTCCTTCTTAATGAGCCACAGCGACTTTTCGCGCTCGCCGGGGGCATTGAACTGTATCTCAGCCATCAGTTGCCTTTCTATAGGGTGGAGTGTGTGCACGTCTTCGTTGCGGGCGGGGCCGCGTGGGAGCAGAACACGGGCCGCATAAAGAGCATCACTGCGCTCTTTATGCGACCCGGTGTATCTGCTGTGCGGGCGCCCTCTAACAGTCTACTTCTTTGCCGCCGCCTTCTGAATAATCTGCTGGCTGCGCAGCTTCGCCATAGAGGCAGAAGCGGCACGTGAGCTGGGCTTCAGAGGCGGGCGCGTAGCAGCCTGAGGCACCGACAGCTCAGCGGGGGAACGCCGCGACTTGAGCATGCTGGCCCCCGGCGTGTACCGCTTACGCGGCCCGTTGAAACTAGCAGAAGGAGAAGTCACCACGCCGGTGGAAGAGCCAGCCGGTGCTGACTGAGCGCCTGCGGATTTAGCACGCACCGCCTGCTGCCGCATCCCCAGCCGGTACGCTTTCGCGGCGCTGGTGGTCTTGGCCGCCTCCGCACCGCCGCCTGCAGGTTGCGGCTTATTCGCGGGTTGTGTGGGCTGTACACGTGCAGGCTGGGTCTGCTGTGCGGTTTGGCCCGAGCCGGTGCCGCCCTGCTGCGGCCGGGAGGCTTTCTGCTGCCCCACCTGAGTCAGGGGCTCGGTGGCATCGTTGGGCTTCTGCGTCGGCACCGGAGCAGTGGCCTGCGCCAAGTCCCCAGACGCCTGAGCGGCAGAAACTGCCGGTGCTGACGTTTGAGCTTTCTGAGCGGGGGAGGAGGCGTCCTGAGCCTTCTGCTGCTTTGACTGCTGTGCAGCGGCCTCTTTCGATGCCGTTGAAGAAGCCGCGGCAGGCTGCTGTGCTGCCGTATTCTTCGCGGTTTTTTGGGGCTGAGCCGAACTCTGCGCGGGTGCAACCCCAGCGGCCGTACCCTGTTGGGGCGCTGCGGGCTGCTGCTGGGATGCACTCTGCTGCTGAGCTGCGGCGTTTCGCTGCGTGGCGGTGCCCTGACCCTGCGCGGGCTCCGTATCCCGTTTCACGGGTGTGGGCTGCTGTGCATTCTGGGATTTCGATACGGCAGCCTGAGGCTGGGTCGGCTGCTCGGAAGCAGGCGTCTTCTGCTGCGCTGGTGCGGTGCGGCCCACCTGACCGTGCGAGACATTGTCCACAGCGCCGGGCCGGGCCGGGGCCTGCGTTGCCGAACCGCCCTGCACGGGTGCGCGCTGCTCTGAGGCTCCTGCTGCCGACGCCGAAGCGGCGGCCTGAGCGGGCTGCGCCTCCTTGGGGGCGTTCGGGTCTTTAATGGCGCCGAATTCAACCAGCAGATCATCCATAAGCTGCTTCACGTCGCTCGTTCCCGCTACGGGGCCGCCCGCCAGCATCCCGTCGGAACCCAGGATCACGGCCATTGGGGTGCCGCGGCCAAAGTTGTGCATTGCCGCATGCTTGGGATCCACCAGCGCCTCAACGCCCTCATCCAGTTTCTCCAGCTTATGGGCCTGACGAATCTTCTCTTCACTGCTGAACACGGGGTGCAAACCCAGCTGCGGCAGCAGCTTCTGCCACCGGGGAATGGTCTTCAAAATAGGGGTGCAAGAACCGCACGTGGGAGAAGCGAAAAACAGTACACGCGCCTGCACTCGGGACATATCGCGCAGGGTGGTCACACGCCCATCGGTCGTGTAAATAGAGGCGTAAGGGATGGGCACCCGCACATAATCCTCGGACTCATCAGCTGCGGAGGGCAGCACCACCTCGGGAATATCCGGGGCGGGCTCGGCCAGGGACTCGCCCCGCTGAATAGCCCACAGGGTCAGCGCGATCAGGCCCGCGCCAACAGCCCACAGCCACCCGGAACCATTAAGGCCCACCAGCTCATACACCACTGCCTTCCCGCCAACAAACGAAGCCACCACAGTGAGAATGCCCGCAATGGTCAGCGCAATATTACGGATCAGCGTGTAACGGCTCACCGGTGCCGCCGATTTCTTCCCAAAACAGTTACAGCCTTCGGTGCGGCCGGTAGCCAACGCCCGAGCGATCACCACCAGGTAGAACACCATGAGCGCACACGAGGCTATGGCGAACACCGGGAACAGCGGGCCGGGGGCGAACAGAAGCCCTGCGGCGAGCACCAGCTCAGCCCACGGCAGTACAGCAGGGGTGAGCTTCAGCGGCGCAACCGAGTCTAAACCTAAGTTCAGAATACCTTCAACGGTGCTAGAAGGGTCTTTAGCCTTAGCGATACCGCTGGCCGTGAGAGTAACAACAAGGATAGAAGTGCAAAGCAGAAGAGGAGTCATGAGTCCTTGAAAAATTGGGGCCAGAAAATTGTTATCCTTCCCATACTACTCTCGTTACGTATAAAGATGCGCTTTAATTGCAAGGCTGTACGCATCATTTTTAAAAAATAGCTTCCCGAGGTGCGAAAAAACGTGTGAGCGAGTGAATTTCAAGTGTGCAAAGACGAATATTTTTAAGCCCTCGGGCGGATATGTTAGGCCCCACCATGCATATAAATAGGGAGATGTGCCGCAAACACCGTTACACCAGTGCTTTAGAAAAGTTTCAAGTGACAGGGGTAAAATACGGGTAAACGGGGCGCCGGATGCGGCACCACCCAGTGTACACCTGTACAGGTTCGTGCGTACCGCCTGAACCCTGCGGTGAGGCGCATCAGCGCCCGTCGCTACCGTTGCAGTGGAGGTTTCCCATGTCCATAGTCGTCACTGAACCTAAATCCCTGGCCCTTGAAATACTTGATCTTGAGACCGACATATTCGCAACAACCGACAAAAACACAACTATTGAGGTGCCCCATGCAGAGCTTTTCACCGTGCACACCGACGAAGGCGCCATACAGCTCACCCAGACAGAACACTACTGGCAGTCACCCTTCGCAACCCGCCCCTCACTGCTGCACTTTCTGACACGCCCCAGGGTAAAAATCACCGTCCCCACCGGGACGTTCCTTGACGCGTTACGGGTGCGCACCAGCTCATACTGCACTATCGGCGGGATGCGCGCCAGCTACGCCGACCTGACCGCCACCGAAGGCACCATCCGGTGCAGGAACTCTGACTTTTCACACGTTCAGGCGCGGGCGTCATCGGCGTCGGTCCTACTGGCGAACTGTACCGTTGATGAGGACGCAAGCCTTAAAGTGGCTGGCGGGGCGGTGCTCACGGTGGGCACGTTTGATAAGATGCCCGGCTACCGGGTGCGGGAGGCAACCGGCAGCGTAGAAATATTCGGAAAACAGTGCCGCACCGGCGACTCGTACGATGCCGAGAACCAGCCGAGCGTGTACATCACCTGCTCCGGCGGGCACGTGGAAGTCGAATAGGTGCAGCGTCAGCAACCAGGCTTATAGAAGGGGAAGAAAAACGATGAAAGCCAGTTTTATCACCGGAATCCGAAGCGCCGAAGCGCGTGAGATTGAAGATGCACAACCCCAACAACCAGATGAGGCCCTCATCCGGGTTGCCTATGCGGGCATCTGTGGAACCGACCTTGAGCTGTACGACGGTACCTCAAACTACCTGCGGCGCGGTCTGACCCAGTACCCGCACCATTACGGGCATGAATGGGTGGGCGTGATCGAAGCCCCACCGCAGACTGTTCACGGCACTCAGCTGAAACCCGGTGCGGTGGTCACCGGAAGCACCATGATTCCCTGCCTGATATGCGATTTCTGTCAGCGCGGGCGACGTAACCTCTGCACAAACCTGCGCGAAGTTGGTCTCTATGAGCACGGTGGGGCTGCGGCGCAAAAGCTTGTAATGCCAGCACCCGTGCTGACCGTTATTGACGACGGCCCGGGTGCAGAACCACACCCCGAATATATTCTGATCGAACCTCTTGTGACGGTTCTGGAGGGCCTAGCGAAAGCCACCCCGGAACCCGGTGACAGGGTACTGGTGCTGGGCGGCGGCACGATCGGCACCCTCGCGGCACTGGTGCTGGGGCAGTACCCCGTTGAGGTGGCGGTGGTTGATCCCTCGCAGCCCGTGCACCTTGCCGAGCTTGGAATGACGACCTACAAGAGTGCAGATGCGCTCCCCGCCGGGAACTGGGATGCCGTATGGGAGTGCTCCGGCTCCGCTGCGGCGCTGCAAGCTACGCCGTCTCTGCTGAGGAACGGGGGCGCGGCGGTGCTGATCGGCTTCCCGCCAGCGCAGACCGGCCTTGACGCCTCGGAGCTTGCCCTGCGGGGGCAGTACCTGGTGGGTGTGCGCCACGGCATCGACCACTATGCGGCTGCCGCGCAGTTCGTGCGGGAGCATCAAGACAAGCTGGGCGCGCTCATCGATCGCAGCTACAGCCTCGACGATGCGCAAGCCGCCTTCGAACGGCTGGAAGCGGGGGAGCGGGAACGCCCCAAAGTGATGCTGAGTATCGATAAATAGTCCCCTAATTTTTCGCCAGAAAAAGGCTCTTTATTTCAATAAAGCATTAGAGAACCCGCTTTATTGGAATAAAGAGCCTTTTTAGGCACCGAACCTAACAGCCGATACCTGGCGCGGCTTGGGGACTAGTTAATTTACCCGACCCACTGATTGATTTCGTTCTGCAAAGCCTTGATGGTCTGGGAAGGACCGTCGAGACGGCGATCCTGGGAGATACCATAGTGCTTCTGTAAGTTTTCGATGACAGTATTATTGATCATACTGGGAACAGGGTACTCGATGTTCTTGAGCCCTAGCCACAATGACATATGGAGGATGGTGGGGGAACCTTCTGCCTGCCTAGGTTCTACCCATTCCCAGCCACCGACGATTCCAGGGCATGCAGGTGCCATGTGTGAAGGCTGCGAACTAATCACTCCATCAACGACAAGACCAGCACCCCTGACAGTGTTCATGAACCGCTGCAGTCCCGCGCTAGTTTCAGATCCCCACCAGCCGTCGGTGGAGATGGCGTTTGCGGGTGCTGCGGTCACAAGAGTGGAACCAAAAGCAAGCAAACCGGCGGTGGGTACACCCACGGCGCCTGCCTTGAGGAGCTTGCGCCGGGAGAAGCCCTTGTTTTCTGCGGTCATGATGGTAAATCCTTACACATAGCGTGCTGTCTTATACCATGCGAATACTGAAATTCGCAAAAACTTAGACGTACTGGTTGATTTCGTTCTGCAAAGCTTGGATGGTCTGGGAAGGACCGTCAAGGCGCCGATCTGGGGAGATACCATAGTGACTTTGTAACTTCTCAATGGTTGCGTCGCGGAAATAACGGTTAGGGTTTCGCCATCCTAGCCATTTGTGCACATAATAAATTGTGGGAGAGCCTTTTGCGTCACTTGGTACCCATTCCCAGCCGCCGACGATTCCAGGACACGCAGGTGCCATGTACGAAAGCTGGGAGCTAATGACCCCATCGACAACGAGATTTGCACCCATAACTGCGTTCATGAATCGCTGCAGCCCCGCGCTAGTTTCAGATCCCCACCAGCCGTCGGCGGAGATGGCGTTTGCGGAGGTTGCGGTCACGAGGGTGGAGCCGAAAGCGAGTACGCCTGCGGCGGGAACGCCTATAGCGCCTGCCTTGAGGAGCTTGCGACGGGAAAGGTTAGCGTTTTCGAGAGACATAGTATTTCTTCCTTTTCATGTGTTGAGGCCTATAAAGCGGATAATGACACCTAAACTGGGGCGCATCCCATAAGGAGAAAAAACGCGCCCCAGCTAGGCAGGGTATGGGTGGAAGGTATGAAGAAGAAACCTCTAAACCCACTGGTTAATTTCGTTCTGGAGAGCCTGGACAGTCCGGGAAGGGCCATCAAGGCGACCGTCCTCAGGGATTCCATAGTGGTGCTGCAGATAAAAAATATCTCCAGTGCCGAAGATAGGGGTTGGAGGATTCAGATCTAACCATGACTGTAACCATTTGATGGTGGGAGAGCCTTCCGCTTTGCCGGATTCTACCCATTCCCAGCCGCCAACAATTGCGGGGCACTGGGGCGCCATGCCTGAATCTTGTGAGCTGATGACCCCGTCGACAACCAGACCCTTGCTAAACTCCTCGCTTGTGAGCCAGCCCTTATTTGTGACCACAGTATTTAAGAACCGCTGCAGCCCTGCTGAGGTTTCGGAGCCCCACCAGCCGTCGGTAGAGATAGCGTTGGCGGAGGTTGCGGTCACGAGGGTGGAGCCGAAGGCTGCCAGGCCTGCGGCGGGAACGCCTATAGCGCCTGCTTTGAGGAGCTTGCGGCGGGAAAATCCGGTGTGTTCATTCGTCATAACGAAAACTCCTTACATGTAACGTACTGGCTACATCATGCCAATACTAAAATTCGTAAGAATTTTAGACGTACTGGTTGATTTCGTTCTGGAGAGCCTGAATAGTCTTGGAGGGCCCGTCGAGACGGCCGTCCTGAGAGATGCCGTAGTGTTTCTGTAGGCGCTTGATGATACCGTAGCCTATCTTGGAAGAACCCTTCCAGCCGCTGGGGTCAAATCCTGCATATTGTTTAGGAGTCACGCCATCCAGCCATGCGTTCATAACGTGGATGGTGGGGGAGCCTTCTGCCTTGCCGGATTCTACCCATTCCCAGCCGCCGACGATTCCGGGGCAAGCAGGTGCCATACTCGAAGGTTGGGAGCTGACGACTCCGTCAGCAACTGTAGGGATCTTGCTCATGCTCCCAAATTCATCGTTCCAGGTTCCGGTCATGATGGCGTTCATGAATTTCTGTAGCCCGAGCGAGGTCTCAGATCCCCACCAGCCGTCGGTGGAGATAGCGTTCGCGGAGGTTGCGGTCACGAGAGTCGAGCCGAAGGCGAGTACACCTGCGGCGGGAACGCCTATAGCGCCTGCCTTGAGGAGCTTACGACGGGAAAATCCAGTGTGTTCATTCGTCATAACGAAAACTCCTTACACATAACGTACTGAATACATCCATGCGAATACTGAAATTCGCAAGAACTTTAGACGTACTGGTTGATTTCGTTTTGCAGAGCCTGAATAGTCCGGGAGGGAGCATCGAGACGGCCATCCTGAGAGATGCCATAGTGGCTTTGCAGAACCCTGATAGTATTTGAATCGAGTGAAGTTTGTGGGGGAACTAACCCTAACCACAAATTCATCCACCTAATGGTGGGAGAACCTGTTGCCTGCCCTGAGGGTACCCACTCCCAACCACCGACAATTCCGGGGCATTGGGGAGCTATTAATGAGCTTTGGGAACTAATCACGCCATCAACGACGAGACCTGTGTTCAGTTCTCCAGCTGATGCCCAGTCTGTATTTCCCGGAACGACAGCGTTCAAGAACCGCTGCAGCCCTGCTGAGGTTTCGGAGCCCCACCAGCCGTCGGTGGAGATAGCGTTTGCAGAGGTTGCGGTGACGAGGGTGGAACCGAAGGCGAGTACACCCGCGGCGGGAACGCCTATAGCGCCTGCCTTGAGGAGCTTGCGACGGGAGAGGCCTTTATTATCGGTGGCCATGATGGGCCCTTTCGGTAGGGGATGTCTCCCCATCTACCCTAGAAGACCCGTGCTATAAATCTCAAGCATTTACTGAGCAAACCTTAAAGTTTAATGTAAACGTTATTTTCCTGTTTTCAGGTTTATAACGCCTGTGGTGCGCCCCTTCACGGCGTGAAGAAGCCGCACGATGGTGGGCTACACCCCAGTGAGCCTCACCCCATAATCTGCTGCAACTGCACCCCAATCCTTCATAAACTTCGCTGCGCGTGCCCCGGACTTACAAAACACGCCCACGCGCTCCCCGGCGAGCGGCTTCAACATGGCGCGCACCGCGTCCTCGGTAGCTGCAGACAGCGGAAGGTGCAGGGAATCCGGGTACTTCACCTGGGTTTCACGTTCGTCCTGCTCGCGCACATCCAGCAGAATTTTCGGCAGCTCGTAGGCGCTTAAATCCGTTACGGGCGCACGCTCCGGGTCTGGGGAGAGCGCAAAATTCTGGAAGGTACCGCTCAACGCCTCGTAGGTGAGCAGCCGCCCCTCAAGCGTGGGCAGCCCCGCCAGGAACTTGAGCGTTTCCGTCGCCATGAGCGAACCAATCACCGCCGTGGTAGCGCCCAGCACCCCCGCCTCGGCGCAGGATTCCAAGGTTTCCGGGATCGTAGGGAACAAATCGCGCAGATGTGCCGACCCCGTGCGGAAGACACTCACGCTGCCTTGATACCGCAGCACCGACCCCCACACCAGCGGAATACCGGTTATCTCGGCGGCATCGGCAATCAAATATTTAGTCGCAAACGTATCGGTACAATCGACGATCACCGCAGGGTTCTCATCGGAGAACAGGTCAAGAATCCAGGATGCTTCCAGGTACCGCCGATACACCGTCACCGTGAGCGCTGGGGCGATCTCGCGGGCACGATGCGCGGCAACCTCAGCCTTCGCCCGGCCACAATCGGCGAATCCGAACAACGGCTGGCGCTGCAGATTCGATAGTTCAATCACATCGTGATCGACGAGCGCAATCGACCCGACCCCGGCGGCGGCGAGCGCCTGCACCACGGGGCAGCCCAGGCCGCCCGCACCGATAACGAGCACATGCGCATTGGCGACCGCCTGCTGGTCGAAACCAGGCAGACGGTCCTGCCGCGATACACGCTCCGCTTCGAGATCCTGCGCCTGCGCGGGGTCCTGTGGCGCTAGAATCTGCGGTGTATCAGGCATAGAAGGGCGATCATGCGAGGTCACATCCATGACACCAGACCCTCCGCCGGGGAGGAAGCCTTCGCGTGCTCGCGCTGGGGAATCCTGCCCGCGCCTCGCGCCAGATAGCCTGCCTCAACAGCGGCTTTCATAGCTCGCGCCATCGCCACCGGATCCTGCGCACGGTTGACCGCCGAGGCCAGCAGCACGCCCGAGCAGCCGAGCTCCATCGCAAACGCGGCATCCGAGGTGGTGCCGACCCCCGCATCCAGCAGCACCGGAACCGTGGCGCGGGAGCAAATCAGCTCAATATTGTGCGGGTTCAAAATGCCCAGCCCCGTGCCGATGGGCGAGCCGAGCGGCATGACCGCCGCGACGCCCACATCCTCTAGACGTTTGGCGATCACCGGGTCATCAGAGGTGTACGCCATGACCGTGAACCCTTCCGCCACCAGCGTTTCGCAGGCGGTCACGGTCTCGCACACATCCGGCAGCAGGGTGTCTTCGTCGCTAATCACCTCAACCTTAATCCACTTTGTCCCCAAGGCTTCGCGCGCGAGCCGGGCGGTGATAACGGTGTCGCGTGCGGTACGGCACCCTGCCGTATTGGGTAGAGGCGCAATATTTAGCCTGGTCAGAAGCGGAAAAATAGGGGTTCCTGAGGCGTGCCTGCGCATAGCGACCGTGGTCATCTCGGTGCCGGATGCGACCAACGCTTTTTCGAGCAGGTCCATGCTGGTGGCGCCCCCGGAACCCATAATGAGCCGGGATGAGAACTCTTTCTCAGCAATAATCATGGCTTCTACCCGCCCTGAACTGCGGTCAGCGCATCGACCCTAGCGCCCTCGGGCACTTCGGTACTCGCCCACCGTGAACGCGGCACCACAGCACCATCGAGTGCGACAGCGACCCCCTGATCGGTGCCCGCCTGCTGAAGAATCAGCGCCTCAAGATTCGGGGTCGAAATATCTAATAGTTCGCCGTTATAGGTTATTTTCATGGGTTATTCCTCTCGTTTCTGGTGCACAAACTGGCGGTATGGAGTAGCAATATCGCGTATCAGTGCTCAAACCTCTTCGGGGAGCATGGCGCGAACTCCGGCGGAATATCCCCGCCCAAAAACACCTCCGCACCGGCTTTCCCAGCGAGTGCCGCCAGTAAAATTCCGTGCCGAAAATACCCGTTTGAGATCAGCTGCCGCCGCCCAGTCGCCGTTATGCGGTCACCAAAGATCGGCAGGTCATCCGGGGTTCCAGGTCGCACCCCCACATTCGACTCGATAAGTTCGCATTCCTCCACCGCAGGGACCACCCGAATCGCATCTTTGAGCAGCTGATACACGCCGTCCACACCGGGGCGTGTGCGCGTATCCTCACGGCTTGTCGCACCGATACACACCTCACCGCCAGGCCGTGGAATCACATAAACAGGCCGCCCATTCACGAACCCGCGCACCACATGCTCCACCAGCGGATGCAGCGCCTGCAAACGCAGAATATCGCCGTAAACCGGCCGCAGCGGATACTGCCCCGCCGCACCCAAACCGGTGCACACAATATCCCCAAAATCCGGATCCGTCACATGCTCACGCACAAACTCGACCCCGCGCGCCCTCAACGCCTTCACAAGAGCCTGCAAAAACAGCCGAGGCGCCACCTGATGATCGCCCTCAATCAACGCCGCACCCGCCAAATCCGGGGCAAGTGCAGGTTCCAAGGCGCGCGCCCGGCTCACGGGAATCGCCTCAGCACTGCGGTTGAGCGAACGGTAATACTCAGAAACATCCCGCAGATGCGCCGCATCCGCACGGTCACCCGCCACCACCAACGTGCCGGTCGTATCATAGCCGGTGGGTGCATCCGTCACCGCAGCGAGCCTGCGCATAAACGAAGGGTACGCATCCGCACTGGAAACCATAAGCGGGAAAAGCGCATCCTGCTGAAACTGCACTTCGGCAATAGGCGCGAGCATTCCACCCGCAAAATAGCTGGCACCCGTGCCGCACTCGCCGGGGGTTGGGTCATAGACGCGCACCCGCTGGCCGCGTTCGGTAAGCTCAAAGGCGGTTACCAGCCCAATAACTCCGCCGCCCACCACGGTAATAACCTCTGCCATGATTATGCCTGCAACTCCGGGTTTTCCACGAAGGCGCGTGCCATTGCAACCCCAGCAACCCCTGTTTCGCGGATGCTCGGGCAGTCTTGCGGCCAAATATCGCCTATGGCGACCACCGGAACTTTCGAGAGCTCGGCAAGTTCACGCAGCCCTTCAACACCCAGCGGCGGGCGGTTTGAGGCTTTGGTCGGGGAGGGGCGGAACGGCCCGGCACCAATGTAGTCGATCAGGTGCGCAACGGTGTTGGCGCGCTCAACAAGCTTGCGAGTGCCGGTGGTGAGACCAATAATGGCGTGCTCGCCCAGCAGACGGCGGGCATCGGCGACGGGCAGATCGTCTTGGCCGATATGTACCCCGTCGATGCGCACCCCGCGAGCACGCAGGGCAAGGGCAACATCCACCCGGTCGTCGATCAGTATCTTCTGGTGGGGGAGCGCGATGCGCGCAATCTCTTCGGCAAGAGCATACAGGTCGCGGGCGCTGATGGGTTTGGAACGCACCTGTATGCAGGTGGCATGTCGTGCCCGCCGCACCGTTTCGACGGGGTTTTTGCCGGTGACCAGATACAGTGAAAGGTCTAAAGGTGTGGTGGTTTTGGCGATGCTGTTGGTTGTCATGGGACCACGATTCGACTGTGAAAGTAGTACTTCCTGCGTGCTCACGCGGGCGTTGCGGTGATGGTGTGACGACGCGGCACACGCAGATGTTTCCCACTCAGGCTAGCACACAACCTTTATCGTGGTTCTTGGCGGCGTTTTTATTGCTTTGACACGCTGCCAAAAACCACCTGCTCGCGGGATTAGTACTAGTCGGAAAAATAAAAAAGTCCTGGTAAATACCAGAACATTTAGGAGCGGCTGACGGGCTGGAGGTAAAAATCGTCCTTTATGGGGCGATTTTTTAGTGTCAGCGATTCCCGGAAGCCCAAAAAAGAGGTCTCCAGCCTAACGGCTGGAGACCTAAGTGGAGCGGCTGACGGGAATCGAACCCGCGTATCAGGCTTGGGA
>ERZ772935.138-NODE-138-length-28704-cov-18.233272_pt1 | contig 28704 bp, 17 predicted proteins | sample MGYA00511683_ERZ772935 | MGnify/ENA primary metagenome ERZ772935 (study PRJEB29015, sample SAMEA2738086) | human oral metagenome | biome: human oral; feature: human-associated habitat; material: saliva | place: China | collected 2228 ...
GAATTTCTTCTATAGCGAGTCAACACATAATTATTCCGCTGACTTTGAAACGATTCGAACTAACCTCGCTCGAGAAATATCGCCGGTCAGATCGCTGCCGGTAATCGATGAGATCGATGCTGTGATAACAACCCTTGATAATGTGCGCAATGATCTGACGGTGACGGTAACTGCCGATGCTTCTCGGACGACGAATGTTGCTTCTGCGATCAAGACAATTCAGTCACTAGACAGATTTATTACAGGTGGGAATTATGCGAGTTTTACTACCTATGTCACTAATCGCATTCCTGGTGTTGTCGATGCAATAGGGGCAGTTGTTGCCAGCCTGCTTTCTGTTGTTCAGGCTGAGAAGGCTGCAATCGTCACTTTCCGTAATGATCTCGGTGATGGGATGGATAAGCTCGCTAAGGAGTTGGGTAATCGTGATAGCTCAGTTACGCTAGCTGACGTTCTTGCTGTTGTGAGCTGGGGGATAGGAGCGGTAAGTGCTGCAGGTACTGGTGGTACATCTGTTTTAGCTAAGCTTGCGGTCGATAGTGCGGTTAGTGTCGTGTCTACGATTAGTTACATGGCTGAAAAGCAGTCGGCAACGGCAAATTGCCTTGGTTGGGGAATTGATGCGGGACCGAAGGCTGTTCGTGAGCTCCTTGTCTCGTGGAATGCTGAGACGAGTGTGAGCCATGCATTGTTTGATGCTGAAGAGCAGCTCGCAGTCTTTATTAACTTGACGAATGGTATCGTAAATGGTCATCCCGATCCCTATGATCTGAATCCTGTCCTCATGCAGGGGAAAGCAAGTGGGCTCTCTGTGGATGATCTGACCGCTGTCCGGGATATTGCCCAGAAGACCTTTCCGATGCTCACTGGTGCTTTGCGAGAATCTGCGAATAAGCTTTTGGGAAAATCTCTTTCGACGGCACTTTCGCGCAGCCGGGCAGTTGGTCGCGGGCCCAGCGGTATTGCTCAGGAGTATAACGAGCTCAATAGCTTCGTTGTTGACGCACTTAATACACTTGCCGACGAGCTTGATGAAGTGGCTGATAGTGTTGAGAATTTCGTTACCGATTTAGAGAATGCTGAAGCGGAATCAGCTGCGAGACTCACGGGATCTGCCAGTGATTTGCATCCAAAGTTACCAAAGGTCTTTCCTAAGGAACAGTACTCGGAGAAGCGGCAGGAGCAGTAGGTGTTGTCTCTTGCTCATCGGATCGCTTGCCTGATTCGGGGCATTGTTGGTGTTATGCTATATGGATCGTATTTCGGGACGGTTGTGGACCTGTAGATTCTCCTGTGCGTCAGTCAAAGGAGTGAGCGTATGAAGAGTCGCGTGCGGACGATCGTCGTCCTCGTGTGCGTGTTCGTTGTGCTGCCGGTGGTGGGTGGCCTCGTGTATTCGTTCAGCGTGAGCGCGGAGGCGGCTGCGCGCTACTACGCCGAGGCGATCGCCCAGGGGCGCTTCGAAGATGCCCTGGCGGTTGAGAGCGCCGACGCCGACGCCGATCCCAATGTTGGGCGTGGCGACGCCGTCGATCTGCGGCGACTCCAGCGCTCGTCGAGTACTCCAGCGATGAGTGTGGGCGCTGTGTGGGTGCACTCCGAGCTCGACAGGGATGGTCGGCAGGGTGTCAATATCGAGTTCTCAATGAATGGCACCTCGACGACTCGCGTCATCTACATGGAGCGCTCGGGTGTGCCCAAGCCGCACATTGGCTCGTGGAGGGTCGTTTCCAGTGCGGCGCGAACGGTCGCTGTGTCCGCGGACGGGTACGCCTCAGACCTGTCGATTGCTGGAGTGTCGCTCGGGGACGTCGGAGCGACCAAGGGGAATCAGCGGATGATTCCTCCCGTAACAGACGACCTGTGGCACTTCGCGGGAGGTGGAGGATTGGTGTACGCGTATCCCGGCGTTTACGACATCAGCGTGACCCGGGTCAGTGAAGACACTGAGTACAGTGTCGACTCCGTTCCGTCGGGTGCGACGATCGACTTGTTCGATGCTGACGAACGTCACCAAATCGACATCGTCTTGAACGAGGAAACAAAGGCCTGGCTACAGGAGCAATTCGTGCCTCTTCTGGAATCGTGCATTCGTGGGGAAAGCCCAGAGCAGGCCCTGTGTTCCGATCTTAGCGTTGCGGATGTTGAGTCAATTGACGTAGGGGAGGTCAGTGACAGCTTGCCGGGGAGCTTGGCTGGCTACTACATCACGGTGACCACACGGGAGCACCGTATCTGGCTGCACGTGCGTGGCGCGGTCTGCTTTGACGAGGCCGGTGAGCGATACATCGTCTTCACGCTCCTTCAAGAGTGGGGCGACGGACGACAGGTCAGATAGCTGGACCGGCGAGCCTCGCCGGCGACCTGGCTCCTGTGACGAGTGTGGGGTGGGCCTTGGGGCCCGCCCCACTCCCGTCTTCGCACTCTCGTTGAGGGGGGCGACGCTCCGGCCTGCTGTCGACTGACACGCCGCTTGATAGGCCTGACCAGCCCGCTTGACGCTACTTCCGCGCGAGGAAACGATACCCGACAAGCAACCAAGGCCTCGTCCATGTAAGGACAATCATTATTCTGCGTGTCTTGAAGTGACCTTAGTCCCTTGATACGTGTATCCTTGCCTGTGGTAGTGGCCCGGTGTCGGGCCAATCATCGCAAACACGGAAGTTGAGGACCACGATGGTCAAGTATGTGTACGACTTCTCCGAGGGTGACAAGTCCATGAAGGACCTGCTCGGAGGTAAGGGAGCGAACCTCGCCGAGATGACGAAGCTCGGCCTGCCTGTTCCCCCCGGCTTCACGATCACCACCGAGGCATGCCGCGCATACCTCAAGGAGTCGGCCGTTCCCGAGTCGCTTGCCACCGAGGTCACCCGCGCGCTGCGCGGCGTCGAAGACCAGATGGGCCGCCACCTCGGCGACCCCGCCGACCCGCTCCTCGTCTCCGTGCGAAGCGGCGCGAAGTTCTCCATGCCCGGCATGATGGAAACCGTCCTGAACATCGGCCTCAACGATGAGTCGGTTCTCGGCCTCGCAGCCGTTAGCGGTAACGAGCGCTTCGCGTGGGACTCCTACCGCCGCCTCATCCAGATGTTCGGCAAGACCGTCCTCGACATCGACGGCGACCTCTTCTCCGACGCCCTCGACGAGCTCAAGGCCGAGCGTGGCGTGAAGGGCGACACCGACCTGACCGCCGAGGACCTCAAGGGCCTCGTCGACACCTTCAAGGGCATCGTCAAGGAACAGACCGGCGAGGACTTCCCCCAGGATCCGCGCACCCAGATGGACATGGGCATCGAGGCCGTGTTCCGCTCCTGGAACACCGAGCGCGCCCGCATCTACCGCCGCCGTGAGCGCATCCCCCACGACCTGGGCACCGCCGTCAACATCTGCACCATGGTGTTCGGCAACATGGGCGAAAACTCCGGCACCGGCGTCTGCTTCACCCGCGACCCCTCCTCCGGCCACTCCGGCGTCTACGGCGACTACCTCGAGAACGCGCAGGGCGAGGACGTCGTTGCGGGCATCCGCAACACCCTGCCCCTGTCCGCCCTCAAGGAAATCAACAAGCCCGTCTACGACGAACTGCGCGCCATCATGCGCAAGCTCGAGACGCACTACCGCGACATGTGCGACATCGAGTTCACCGTCGAGCGCGGCAAGCTGTGGATGCTCCAGACCCGCGTCGGCAAGCGCACCGCCGCCGCCGCGTTCCGCATCGCCACCCAGCTCCTGGGCGAAAAGCTCATCACCCGCGACGAGGCCCTGGGTCGCGTCACCGGCGACCAGCTCACCCAGCTGATGTTCCCGCAGTTCGACGCCACGGCCGAGAAGGAGCTCATCGCTCGCGGCATGGCCGCCTCCCCGGGCGCCGCCGTCGGCAAGATCGCCTTCGACAACGCGCAGGCCGTCGAAGCCGCCGAAAAGGGCATCAAGACCGTCCTCGTGCGCCGCGAGACCAACCCCGATGACCTGCCCGGCATGGTCGCCGCCGAGGGTGTCCTCACCGCGCGCGGCGGTAAGACCTCGCACGCCGCCGTCGTCGCCCGCGGCATGGGCAAGACCTGCGTGTGTGGTGCCGAATCCCTCGTGATCGATGCTGCCGCCGGCACCGTCACCATCGGTGACCTCGTCCTGACCGCTGACGACACCATCGCCATCGACGGCCAGACCGGCGAAATCTTCCGCGGCGAGGTCCCCGTGACCGACTCGCCCGTCACCACCTACCTCGCCGAAGGCCTCGAGGCCGGCCTCGCCGCCGCCGGCGAGGATGCGGGCACCCGCGAGCTCGTCGAGGCCGTCGACAAGCTCCTGTCCCACGCCGACAAGGTCCGCCGCCTGCGCGTGCGCGCCAACGCCGACAACCCCCTCGACTCCACGCGCGCCATCGCCTTCGGCGCCGAGGGCATCGGCCTGTGCCGCACCGAGCACATGTTCCTGGGTGAGCGCCGCCCGCTCGTCGAGCGCGCGATCCTCTCCGCCCCCGGCTCCGACGAGCGCCAGGCCGCCTTCAACGAGCTCGAGAAGAAGCAGAAGCAGGACTTCCTCGAGATGCTCGAGGTCATGGACGGCAAGTCCATGACCGTGCGCCTCATCGACCCGCCGCTTCACGAGTTCATGCCTGCCCTCATCGAGCTGGAGACGAAGGTCGCTGTCGGCAAGGCCACCGGCACCCTCGACCCCGCCGACGAGGCCATGCTCGTCGAGGTGCGCCGCATGCACGAGCAGAACCCCATGCTGGGCCTGCGCGGCGTGCGCCTGGGCATCTACCTGCCCGGCCTGTTCGCCCTGCAGATGCGTGCCCTGTGCGAGGCCGCTGCTGAGCTCGTGGCCCGCGGCCTCAACCCGCGTCCCGAGATCATGGTTCCGCTCGTCGGCTCCGTGCGCGAGCTCCAGCTCGTGCGCGAAGAGGCCGAAGGCATCATCGCCTCCGTCGCCGCCGCCCACGGCGTGGACCTGTCCGGTGTCTCCATCGGCGCCATGATCGAGCTGCCGCGCGCCGCCATGACCGCCGAGGACCTCGCCGAGGAAGCGGACTTCTTCTCCTTCGGCACCAACGACCTGACGCAGACTGTGTGGGGCTTCTCGCGCGACGACGTCGAGGGCGTGTTCTTCCCGCAGTACATCGAGGCCGGCATCTTCGGCGTCTCCCCCTTCGAGTCCATCGACGTCCACGGCGTGGGCACCCTGGTCTCCGAGGGCGTGCGCCGCGCCCGCTCCACCAAGCCGAACATCAAGCTCGGCGTGTGTGGCGAGCACGGTGGCGACCCGCTGTCGATCCACTTCTTCCACAACGTGGGTGTCGACTACGTGTCCTGCTCGCCGTTCCGCGTCCCCGTCGCCCGCCTCGAGGCTGGCCGCGCCGCGGTCGAGGACCACGTGGACATGACCGCTTGATCGCTGGCGCTGTTGTGAACGGCGCTGCGTGAGCGTGACGAGGCCGTGGCCGGGAAACCGGTCGCGGCCTCGTTGTGTCTGGGGCGGGGTGTGCGGGCTCGGCCCGTGGGTTGTGGGGTTCTTCCGTTTGAAATACCGGAGTGGTTCCCCAACAATGTCGCACGTAATTCCCCTGCCCATATTTCAAGTTTTGAAATCGGATCGTTGAAATTCCGCGGTTTTTTGGATACCTAAGAAAAGTGAGGGTACCCAAATTACGTGCGACTTTTGGTTAGTTTCGGGGTTGTGTGGTTGTGGGGTTGTGCGGTCGGCGGGGCGCGCAACCAACAATCAGGCGTTCTGCAGTGCTCCCTGCATGGCGAACATCAGGCCCACCATGATCGTGTTATTGAGCGCGTGGAACAGCCATGAGTAGGCCACGCTCTTGCCTGAAAAAACGTACACGAGCGTCAGGACGATGCTGATGGGCAGGTACGAGAAGAAATCCTGCCACTGGTGACAATGCATGTAGGCAAACAGCGCCGCGGAGATCGACGCGACGAGCCATGTGGGGGCGTAGACGCTGAGCTTGCCGATGAGGATGTGGCGGTAGAAAATCTCTTCGACCATGGGCACCCCGATGGCGACGAAGAAGCAGAAGACGAGTCCCGTGCCGCCGTCAAAAATTGCGTTGATGACGGCCTGTTGGTTCTCGGGGATCGGCGGGTTGAGCCCGTAGAGGGCGATGCGGGTCGCGGCCTGGACGATGACGACCGGGATCCACAGGCCGAAAAGCAACAGGATCTTCAAGAAGGGGTGCGTGCGCAGGTAGGAGAACGCGGGGAAAAACTCGCGTGCAAAGAATGCCAGGACGATGGTCAGGAAGACCGTGTCGACGGCGAGGTTGATGGCCGTCAGGTTCCACGATGCGGGGAACAGTGATTTTGGTACTCCCACCAGGAAGAACGCGGCGTAGGGGATGACGAAGATCGCGATCCGCACCCAGTCGGCGCGCGTCGGGCGCGCGGGGGACGAGGCCGGGGCCGCTTCGCTCGAACCAGGCTCGCCGGGCAGGGGGAGGGAAGCGGCGGACACGGGGCCCTGCGGGCCTGCGTTCGTCACGGGAGAATCCGTCGTCGCGCTCAGGGGCTGTGTGTTCGGGTCGGTGGCCATGAGTGGGACTGCTTCCTGCGGTTAATTGTGCTGCCGGAATATTATGGCAGATTTTGAAATAAATTGGCATACGTATGTGCGTATGGGTTGCGTCCGTCTGTGGATGTGGGGGGCTTGGTGTTTCGCCTGCTGGCGCGCCATTTTTATGCCGTTGTGTCAGCAAGCGATCAGCCTGGGCCTTTGGTCCTTCAAGGGGGCTATGTGTCCGCGCTAAACACGGTCACGGCATGATCACAATTTAGGACGACCTAAACGGACTACTTTCCACCTGGGCCAGATGTGGTTACGCTGATTGACAGGAATTCGATCTACCCGGCGAGCCCATCGCGCCGGTTTCACAGGAGGCAAGCCGTGGCAGTGCTTCGCGCCCACGCAGATCATGTCGTCCAGCGTGCTACCCGTCTCTTCGTCGTTGCGCTTATGGCGGCGATCTCCCTGGCGGTGTTCGCCGCGCCCTCGCGCGCTGCGGATCAGACCTGGAGCGATGTCTCGACCACGATCAACGGGCTCATTGATGAGGGCGTGTCCACCTACAAGGCGGGCGACGCCAAGGGCGGCAAGGACAAAGTCAACGACGCCTACTACAAGCACTACGAGATTACCGGCATGGAGAAGCAGGTCATGGCCCGCATCTCCGGCTCGCGCGTCTCCCAGGTGGAGATGGAGTTCTCCCTCCTGAAGAAGGCCATGAGTGACGCCGACAGTGCGGGCGTCGATAGTCACGCTACGACCCTCAAGCAGTACATGGTCGAAGACGGCGCGTCCCTGGATGGCGTGGCCCCCGGGTCGGCAGCCCAGGCCTCGTCGGATGATTACAGCCCCGGCGCGTGGGGTGAGGTCGCCAAGACGATCAACGGCATCCTCGAAGACGGCGCCAACGCCTACAAGGGCGGCGACGCCAAGGCCGGTAAGGACAAGGTCAACGAGGCCTACTACAAGCACTACGAGATCACCGGCATGGAGAAGCAGGTCATGAGCCGCATCTCCGGCTCGCGCGTCTCGCAGGTGGAGATGGAGTTCTCCCTCCTGAAGAAGGCCATGACCGACGACGACTCGGCGGCGGTCGACCAGCACCTCTCGACGCTGACGAACTACATCCGCGAGGACGCCAATAGCCTCGACGGCTACACCGGCAAGGCCGCCGACAAGGCCACCGAGGGCTCGACCACCTCCCCGTGGGTTGCCCAGTTCCTGCCTTCCCTCCTCGTGATCCTGCGCGAGGGCATGGAGGCGATCCTCGTTGTCGCCGCAGTCCTGGCCTACCTGGCCAAGGCCGGTCACAAGAAGAAGGCCCCGATCGTCTGGGGCGGCGTGGTGCTCGCCTTCGGCCTGTCCATCGGTCTGGCCTTCCTCTTCAGCTACGTCACCTCCCTGGCGGGAGCGAACCAGGAACTCCTCGAAGGCTTCGCGGCGCTCTTCGCGGTTGCCATGCTCATCTGGGTCTCCAACTGGATGATCAACAAGTCCTCGAACAAGGCGTGGGACGAGTACATCAAGAAGCAGACGGACGCCTCGCTGAGCAGCGGCTCCCTGCTGGGCCTGGCCTTCATTTCCTTCCTCGCGGTCCTGCGCGAGGGCGCGGAGACGATCCTCTTCTACGTCCCGATCGTCGCCGCCGCGGGCGACAAGGTCCACTACGTGTGGATCGGCCTGGCGGTCGGCCTCGTGGCCCTGGTCGTCATCTACCTGCTCATCCAGTTCGCGGCGGTCCGTATCCCGCTGCGCCCCTTCTTCACCATTACCTCGCTGCTGATGGCCTTCATGGCCTTCACGTTTACGGGTTCTGGTATCGGGGAACTTCAGGAGGCGGACGTCGTGTCCCTGACGCCCATCTCCGGCTTCCCCACCATTGACCTCTTGGGGATCTACCCCCGAGTGGAGAACCTGGCCGCGCAAGCCATCGTTCTCGCCATCATCGTCGGTCTCTACTTCTTCGGAAAAGCTCGCCTCGCCCGCGAGGCCGCCGCCCAGTCGCGGGCCGAGGAATGACAGCAGTCGAGCGACACCGACTTTTCATCCAACCAACACGCACAGGAGATCATCACATGAAGCGTTCTCTGTTCCGCGTCGGCGCGGCCCTGGCCACGCTGGCCCTCGCAGGCACCCTGGCGGCCTGCTCCAACAACTCCTCGTCCTCCAGCGAGACGCCCGCGGGGCCGGCCTCGGCTTCGGCTAACCCTGCCGCCCCCGCCCCCGGCGAGGACGCTGGCTTCGAGGAGCAGCCCCTCGGCGACGAGGTCCACGTCGGCCCCCTCGTCGTGGGTGGCGTCTACTTCCAGCCCGTCGACATGGAGCCCGAGATGGGCACCCCGGCTGCCGAGTCCTCGATGCACATTGAGGCCGACGTCTCCGCCGCCGAAAACAACGACCTCGGTTACGGCGCGGGCGACTTCGTCCCCGGCCTGACCGTCGAGTACGCGATCAAGGACAAGTCCGGCACGGCCGTCCAGGAGGGTACGCTCATGCCGATGAACGCCTCCGATGGCCCGCACTACGGCCTGAACCTGCCCAAGCTGGACGCCGGCACCTACGACGTGACCTTCACGATCAAGCCCCCCAGCGGCTGGCTGCTGCACACCGACAAGACCACGGGCGTCAAGGGCCGCTTCTGGACTGAGCCGCTCGTCGCCGAGTTCCCGGATTGGCAGTGGGATCCCACCGCCGTTTCGTGGTGATCGACTCTTAAGTAACGCGGGGTCGAGGCCGTGGTTCCTTCCGGGATCGCTGGCCTCGACCCGCGCCCCCATGGGGGACTAAACTCAACATCGGAGTTGTGTGGCTTCGGTGTGCCTGTATTGAGAGAGGAAAGCCAATGCTTGTGCAGATGAGTGAGGCGACGCTAACGTTGCTACTCACGATGCTCGCCGTCGGAGCTGTCATCCGCTTCATGCCCGCTGCCGGACATGGACGCCGTGGAAAGCTGGCGCGCTCGCGGGCCGCGTGGGGCGGCATCATCGCGGGCTTTGTCTCCTCCCTGTACCTGACGTTGCTCATCCTTCATGACCCCAAGTCCGTCAACCGCCAGACCATCGGCCTGTACACGCTACCGTTCGCGGTGGTCCTGGCCCTGGTCTTCCTTGCGTTGGTGGCCGTGCGCGCCCGCCGCATGCGCGCACACCTGCCGGGAGGAGACGCGGATGACGAGGCCAAGGCGGCCTCGTCGATGGAGACTGCCCTGCCCGGGGACTTCCTCGTGCGCCTTGTTGGCGCGGCGTTCATCGCGCTGGTCCTGTTCCGCGCGGTGCCCACCGCCATGAACCAGGCGATCATGATGACGTCGGGCGGCGTCGCGATCTACTCGACCCCGATGGTGCTGGCCATCGTCGGCTACGTGCTGGCGTGGCTGCTCGTGTTCTTCCTGGCGTGGCTGTCTTACCGCCTGTGTTCGTGGAATAACCGCGTGTGGCCGGCCGCGGTGGTCCTGGCGGCCCTGCTGGCCAACTACGCGCTGCTCTTCGTGCGTATCCTCAAGGCAAAGCGCTGGATTAAGACCTCCAAGGAAGCGTGGGAGGTCATCTCGTGGTTCATTAACAACGAGGCCGTCTTCACGATCGCGGCCGCCGTGGCCCTGGGCGTCGTCGTCGTTCTGACATGGCGCGCGTCGCGCGCGATCCCCACCGTCGGGTCCAACCCCGCCGAGAGCCGCCTGGGCCGCGCCCGCTCGCGCCTGTACAAGTCCATGGCTGGCACAGCAGCGATCGGCTACCTGTGCGGCGCCCTGCTCATCACCGTGGGTGTGGCCTACGGCAGCCAAGAGATCGAGCTCTCGCCGCCGGAGTCCTTCAGCGTCGTCGAGGACCAGGTGAGCGTCAACCTGGCCGATATTTCCGACGGCCACCTGCACCGCTTCGAGTACACGACCTCGGGCGGCGTGAAGGTGCGCTTCATCGTCATCCAGAAATCTGGCTCCTCCTTCGGCGTGGGCCTGGATGCCTGCGAGATCTGCGGGCCCTCGGGCTACTACGAGAAGGACGGCAAGGTCATCTGCAAGCTGTGTGAAGTGGCGATGAACATCGCGACGATCGGCTTTAAGGGTGGCTGTAACCCCATCCCCATTGACTACAAGGTCTCGAACGGGACACTGACCGTGCCGATTTCGGCGCTGGAGGCCTCGGCCTCCATTTTCGCGAAGTAAAGGGACTCACGTGTTTTTCCGAATGCTGCGAGGGGCCCTCACGAGGCGCGGTAACCGCCACCTCATGATCGCCCTGACCGTCGCCCTGGGCGCGGGTGTGGCCACGTCCATGCTCTCCGTCATGTTCAACGTGGGTGACAAGGTCAACCAGGAACTCAAGTCATACGGCGCCAACATCGTCGTGCGCCCTCAGGGCGCGGCCGTCCTCGACGACCTGTACAACACCGGCGAGGCCTCAGAGGCGCGCTCGTACCTGCGCGAGGACGAGCTGGGCAACATCAAGACGATCTTTTGGACCTACAACATCCTCGACTTTGCGCCGCTGCTGAGCGTGTCGGCGACCGACGCCAGCGGGGAACGCGTGCCCACGACGGGCACCTGGTTCAGCCACCACCTCGAGTTGGCCACCGGTGAGAGCGTCGAGACCGGTCTGGACAAGCTGCGCGGCTGGTGGGGCCTGGAGGGCGCCTGGCCCGGCGACGACGACCCGACCGGAGCGGTTATCGGCTCTTCCTACGCGGCCGCCCGAGGCCTCGGCGTCGGCGACTCCTTCACGCTCACCCGCGAGGGCGTCACCCAGGACTTCACGGTCACTGGCGTCGTCACCACCGGCGACGACGCGGACCGCGGCGTGTTCATCCAGCTGCCTGCCGCCCAGACGCTCCTGGGCCGCGAGGGCGCCGTCGGAAGCGTCGAGGTTTCCGCCCTGACCACCCCGGACAACGACCTGGCCCGCAAGGCCGCGAAGAACCCGAACTCGCTGAGCGTGTCCGAGAAGGAAACCTGGTACTGCACCGCCTACGTGTCCTCGATCGCCTTCCAGATCGAGGAAGTCATGACGGATTCCGTGGCCCGCCCGGTGCGCCAGGTCGCCCAGTCCGAAGGCGTCATCCTGGAGAAGACCCAGCTCCTCATGGTCCTCGTGACCGTCCTGGCGCTCATCGCCTCGGCCCTGGCCATCGCGAACCTGGTGACAGCGGGCGTCATGGAGCGCTCCAGCGAGATCGGCCTCATGAAGGCCGTGGGCGCCAAAGACAAGCAGATCATCGCTCTGTTCCTCACCGAGACGATCATCGTCGGCCTGGCCGGCGGGGTCATCGGATACGCGGGCGGACTCGGCCTCGCGCAGGCGATCGGTTACATGGTCTTCGGCTCGTCTATCGCTTTCGTGCCCGTCGTCGTCGGCCTCGTCGCGGTCCTCGTCGTCCTCGTCGTCCTGGGAGCCTCCGTTCCCGCGATCCGCTACCTGCTGCGCCTCAACGCGGCCGAAGTCCTGCACGGAAGGTGATGCACATGTCCAGACGAGCAATGTTCTGGAAGATGGTCACCTCTTCCATCCTGCGCCGCCGCTCACGCGTCCTCATCGCGGTCCTGGCCGTCGCCATCGGCGCGACCACGCTGTCCGGCCTCGTGACGATCGCCGTGGACGTGCCCGCCCAGCTGGCCCGCGAGATCCGCTCCTACGGCGCCAACCTCGTCGTCACACCCGCCGGCGAGGGGGCCCTCACGGACGAGGCCGTGGCCGCGTCCACCGCCCTGGTTCCCTCCGGCGCTCTCGTTGGATCCGCAGCCTTCGACTACGAGACCGTCACCATCAACGACCAGCCCTACGTTGCCGGCGGCGCAGACCTGGCGGCCGTGCAAGCCATGAACCCCTCCTGGTTCGTGGACGGGGCGTGGCCCCAGGACCTCGGACAGGTCCTCGTGGGCGAGCAGATCGCCTCGACGATCGACGTCAAGGCTGGCGACACCATCACGGTCAGCCAGCTGGACAGCAACGCCGCCTCGAAGGGCGCCCAGGGCCAGTCCGGCGCCACCCAAGACCCGCAGTCCGGCGCGGACGGGCAGGACGCAGCCCCGGCCTCGGCCCTGAAGGTCGACCCCAGGAGCGTCACCCTGACCGTCTCCGGAATCCTCAAGACCGGCGGCAACGAAGACGGCTACGTGTACATGTCCTCCCAGGACATGTCCCAGCTGACCGGCACCAGCGACACCGTGACGCTGGCCGAGTACTCGATCGCCCTGGAGGGTGATGCTCTCAGCGCCGTCGCCGACGCCATGAACGCCGCGAACCCCGACGTCCACGCCCAGACCGTGCGTCGCCTCGCCCAATCTGACACGGGCGTGCTCAGGATGCTGCGCTCCCTCCTGGTCGTCATTACGGTCATCGTGCTGGCGCTGACCATGATCGGCGTGTCCACGACGATGATCGCCGTCGTCACCGAGCGCCGCAACGAAATCGGCCTGCGCAAGGCCCTGGGCGCCACCGGGCGCTCCATCACCCGCGAGTTCATGGGCGAGGGCGTCATGCTCGGGCTCATCGGAGGCCTGATCGGGGCGGGAGCGGGCTACGGCCTCGCCGTCCTCATCTCCACCTCCGTGTTCCACCGGACCATCTCCCTGCACCCCGTGATCCTGCTCGGCACCGTCGCGTGCTCAATCCTCATCGCCGTCCTCGCCTGCCTCCCGCCCGTGCGCCGCGCACTGGCCGTCGACCCCGCGCTCGTCCTGCGCGGAGAATGAGAGCCACCATGACCACCCCCGACACCACCGCCGCCGCTGCCGACGTGCCCGAGGCCACCGCGGCCTCGTCCTCTGCGGACGCGCTGCTCACCCTGGAGGGCGTCTCCAAGATCTACGGCGACCTGCACGCCCTGGACAACGTCTCGCTGGAAATCCCGCGCGGCCAGTGGGTCTCCATCGTCGGCCCCTCCGGCTCCGGCAAGACCACCCTCATGAACATCGTCGGTGCCATGGACACCGCTACCGAGGGCACCGTCATGCTCGACGGGCACGACATCTCCGACCTCACCGCCGACGAACTCACCGAGGTGCGCTGCCGTACCATCGGCCTCGTCTTCCAGCAGTTCCACCTCATCGGCCACCTCACCGCCCTCGAGAACGTCATGGTTGCCCAGTACTACCACTCGATGCCCGACGAGAAGGAAGCCCTCGAGGCCCTCGACCGCGTCGGCCTCGCCGACCGCGCCTCCCACCTGCCTCGCCAGCTCTCCGGCGGCGAGCAGCAGCGCGTGTGCGTGGCCCGCGCCCTCATCAACTACCCCAAGCTGCTGCTGGCCGACGAACCCACCGGCAACCTGGACGAAACCAACGAGGAGATCGTCCTCGGCCTGTTCAACCAGCTCCACCAGGACGGCACGACCCTCATGGTCGTCACCCACGACGCGCTCGTTGCCGAACAGGGCCAGCGTGAGATCCGACTCGACCACGGCAAGGTCGTCAAAGAAACCTGGCACGACCACGACTTCTCGGCGCGAGCCTCCGGCCTCATCCTCCCCGGCCGCGACGGCGAAGGCCGCAGCGGAAAGGACAAAGTGCGATGACCACCACTCGACCCACCCGCGCCAGCCGATCCCGATGGGCAGCCCCGGCCTCGTTCGCGGTCCTCGGCGCGCTCGGCGCAACCATCCTGGGCGCGTGCACGCCTAACACCGGCCTGGACATGTCCAAGCCCCTGAGCGACGGCACGTGGACCGCCCAGTCCAACGCCGACGACCAGGGCTCCATCGGCACCATCACCATCACCGTCGAGGGCGGGCGCATCACCGCCACCTCCTACGAGACGACGCTGGCCGACGGCACCGACAAGGGCGCCGATTACGGCAAGAGCTCATCCGGTGAGGTCTTCAACCAGGACTACTACAAGAAGGCGCAGGCCGCCGTCGCCTCCTATCAGGAGTACTCCGACAACCTCACCAAGGTCGGCGACCCCGCCAAGGTCGACGTCATCACCGGTGCCACCGTCGCCCACCAGCAGTTCGTGCAGGCCGCCATCCGCGCCATCGCCGCCGCCCAGGGCGTGTCCCCCGACGGCGCCGACGACATCGACATCCCCGGCCTGAACGACGCCACCAAGGACGGCGACCTCGACAAGGACCTCGGAGGCTCCGACGGCTGAGGCTTCGCGCTTCGCCGGCACCCCGGGGGACGAGGCGATGGCTGAGTCCGCGGGGGTAGCGCCCACGTGGCGCTCCTCCTTCCCCGCGATGGGCACCCGCATCGACATCATCGGATGGGGCGGGAACGGCATGGCTATCGTCAACGCCATTGTCGAGGTCGTGGCGCGCCACGAGGACCTGTGGAGTGTCTTCCGGGTTTCTTCCGAGGTGTCGCGGCTCAATGCCGCTGTCGCTTCGGCTGGGGGCGGTGAGGGTGTTTCCCGTCACTTGGCTGAATCCGCGGAGGCCAGCGCCGGCCTCGTTGTGAGCGAGGACACCGACCGGTTGCTGCGTGGCGCGCTGGCACTCGCGGAGGCGACCGGGGGAGCGTTCAACCCGATGATCGGGCCGCTCGTTGCCGCATGGGACGTCAAGGCGATGCGGGCCGCGTATGTTGCGGGCGCTCCCTTGCCTCCTGCGCCGTCCTCGCGCGTTGTGGAGGCGGCGTTGCGCGCGTCGTCGTGGGGCTTGCTGTCGCGCGTCGGCGAGCGGCGCTGGGCGGTGGGCGTTCCCGCCGAGTCCGTCGGTGGTGTAGATGCGCCCAGCCCGCGCCTCGACCTGGGCGGCATTGCGAAGGGGTACACCGCTGATGCATGCCGCGACCTGGCGGTGTCCATGGGAGCGCGCGGCGTATTGGTGTCAGTGGGGACGTCGTCGGTGTCTGTGAGTGGTACTCGCGCCGACGGTTCGCCGTGGCGCGCAGGCCTGCGTGATCCTCACGGCGCGCCCACGGCGATTGCCGACGTCGTGGAACTGCCTGCGGACGGCATGGCGTCCCTGTCGACGTCCGGGGACAACCTGGGGCCGCTGGGGGATGCTCGTGCGCTTTGTGCGGGGCCTGTGTCGGAGCGTGTGGCGGAGCGTGTGTCGGAGCGTGTGGCGGAGCGTGCGGCGGAGCGTGCGGCCGATCTGCGCGCGCGTGAAACATCGCGTGAAACACCCGGTGGCGGCGGTCGAATTTTCGACCATCACATCATCGACCCGCGTACGGGTTACCCCGCGCGTTCGGGCGTTCGGCAGGTCAGTGTCGTGGCCTCGTCGGGTGTGTTGGCGGAGGCGCTGTCCACCGCGCTGCTCGTCGATCCGTCCATCGATGTTTCGGACGTCGCGGCCCGCTGGGCCCGCGCGATGGGCGCCCCGGCCTCGGCGAAGGTAGTGGGCCTGGTGCGTGCGGCGCGGTGAACGAGCATTGCGCTAGAAGAGTAAGCAATGCACTAGATAGCACGGCATTGCACTGGATAGTAGCTAGTGCAATGCTTCCCGAAATAGTACAATGCCTCCCTATGTGGTGCATCGCTGTCTAAGGCTGAACTGACATGGGGCGCGGCTTGGGGTAGCCCCGATGAGAGTATCGAACAGGGGTTATCCACAGGCTTCGTTATGGTGCGAGTTATCCACAGGTGTCGGTTGTGTGGGTGACGAGTGCGGCTCGCATGAGGATCATCAATGTATGAGTATTCGATCGATGACGGTCCTGACATCGCCCTCACAGTCTGAGGGTACCGTTCAGCAACCACGTGCCGATGCGTGTGTGTGGATTCGGAAAGGTTGCTACGTCCGTGTTGATAGTCCTGATGCGTTCACGACTATCTGGGATTCATGGGCGACAGTAGCCCAAGCCAGGCTCCTTGCGGTATGTGTCGGAGCGAAGCGGCAGGCTGTTTTCGTCGGTAATAGTGCCCTCGTTGCGCGTTCAATTCCATTGTGGGAGGCCAATCCGGATGTTGTGGCGTGGTTCGGTGTACGACATGGAAAGCGGCGATTGCCTCCTGTTAGAACGATGGTAGCTACCGTTCCGCCGGTCTATGTCTACGCGACCACCAGTCGACCATCAGAAGACGCATTGGAAATCATCGATGGGCTCCGATGCGAATCTGTTATCGACGCGGTTGTGCGTATGGCGTGTCATTCAGAAGCTTTGAGTGCTTTTGTCGCAGCCTGCATGGTGTTGCGTCACGAGTCAGGCTTCTCGAAGTTTGCTCAAGATGAAGCCAGATGCCTGGCAGAAATGACCAAAGATTCGATGAAGGTACGTCTGATAGAACGGCGACGGGCGGCTACCTGCATTCCTTACAAGCGAGCGGAGAGAATCATAGACGCCGCTGACCCGGGCTGCGACAACCCTGCCGAGGCTGCACTGCTGTGGGTTCTCAAGTCGGTGAGTGCCTTCGAGGTCGTGACCCAGTTCGAGATCGTCGTCAACGGGCACCGCTACTTTGCGGATATCGCGATTCCGGGACTCATGATCATCTTCGAGTTCGATGGCATTGGAAAACTGGGCAAGGATGATGCTGAGTTCGCGCGGGCGAAGCGTGACTGGATCCAGCGAGAAAACGATCTGCGTAGAGCCGGGTGGACGATATACCGGGTCTCTTGGAGGGACTATGAAGATTTCGCCGCGTTACGTGCGTGGGCGATCAAGCTCCTCCGGCCGCATCAAGTTGCTATCCCTGAGCATGCCGAGGCACTGTGGGCGTTGCCGACTGAAGCGTGTGATGGCCCGAGTCGGCGTTTTCATACGCGCAGTCGGTAGTTATTGCGCTGGTTGCTGTAGCAGTGCACTAGATAGCAGAGCATTGCACTGGATAGTAGGTAGTGCAATGCCTCCCTATCTAGTGCAATGCTCCTCAAAACAGTGCATTGCTACTTGGGGACAGGGCGCACGTGAAGCAATTGCTAGTAGTAGCGAGCAGAAGTCGTGGCTATGGCGCACTCACTTCCCGATAATCAGCCCCTACTTCCCCGCAAGCAGCGTCGCCAGGTGGACGCCCCCGCGGCCCGCCAGCTGCGCGGCCTGGGTGCGGCACGAGAAGCCATCCGCCAGGTACACGGCATCCGGCTTCGCCGATAGGGACGGCAGCAGAGAATGCGACGCGACGGCCACAGACAGGTCGTAGTGGCCCGCCTCCATGCCGAAGTTTCCGGCCAGGCCGCAGCAGCCCTCGAGCCGGGTCACGCGCGCCCCCAGCGACTCGAGCAGCGCCTGGTCCGCGTCCCACCCCATGACGGAGTAGTGGTGGCAGTGCGGCTGGGCGACGATCTCGACGCCCTCCAGGCTCGGCAGGCGCCGCGCGGAGGCGGGCACGGCCGACAGCACCTCGGCGAGGGTGCGCGTCGCGGAAGACACGAGCAGAGAACGCGGATCGTCGGGCAGCAGGTCCAGCAGGTCGTCGCGCAGCACCGCCGTGCACGACGGTTCGACGCCGACGATCGGGATCCCCGACGCCGCGAAAGGCGCAAGAACGCCCAGCAACGACGCCAAGTGCTTCTTCGCCCCGCTCAGCTGACCCGTCGTAATCCACGTCAGGCCGCAGCACGCGTCCGGAGCGACGATCGGCGCGAAACCGTTCGCCTCGAGCACGTCGACGACCGCGCGCGCCCCCGTGTCGTCCAGGGTCTGGCTAAACGAGTCCGCCCACACGAGCGCATACGGCCGCCCGCTGGGGTCGCGTGGCCCGCTCAGGATCGGGGAGTCCGCCATTGACGAGGCAGTGGCCCCCTCGCGCTCGCGGGCAGAGTTAGACGAGGCCTGGGCCCCGTCGCGCTCGCGGGCACCGGTCGCGGCATCGGAAGGTGCAGTATCGGAAGTCTGAACGCCGGAAGATACGGCATCGTCAGGCGTGACAGTTGGGACAGAACCCGCCAGCAGCGACCGCTTGCGAGCCCACGCGGTGAAGGTGCCGGACTGGAGGGCGGGCATGCCTCGGCGAGGATCAAGGCCGATGAGGCGGAAGGCGAGCGAGCGCAGGGGGCCCACCGACATGACGGCGTTCGCGACGGCGGCCAGGCCGGGCACGCGCGCGGTGACGCGGGTCAGGCGCGGCAGCCAGCCGAGCGTGTAGTGGCTGAGCGGGCGCATGCGTCCGCGGTAGGTGCGGAAGAGTGCTTCGGAGCGGTAGCGGGCCATGTCGACGCCGGCGGGGCAGTCGGCCGAGCAGGCCTTGCAGGCGAGGCACAGGTCGAGGGCCTCGAGGACTTCGGGGGAGTCGATCGCCTTGATGAGCTGCGAGTTCGCGGCCTCTTGCAGGATGCGGGCGCGCCCTCGGGTCACGTCCTTCTCCTCGCGCGTGGCCAGGTAGGAGGGGCACATGAAGGTGCCGGACGCTCCGGCGCGGCATTTGCCGACGCCCGTGCAGCGGTGGACGGCGGCCGTGAAGTCGCCGCCGTCGTGGCCGAAGGCGAAGCCGCCGTCCGCGGGCATGGGACGCGCAGCAACGCGGCGCAGATTGAGATCCAACGGATCGACGCCGGGCTGGAGCTCAAGCTGGCCGCCAGCAACGGCGAGCGGGCCGGACACGTCGGATGGGCGCGAGGAGCCGGCGGCGGCCGCATCGCCAGATGCGCGAGCGGAACCCGCGGAACCACCAGCGCGCAGGGACGTCGGTGTATCGGCAGCGCCGCTGCCCGGGGCCGGGCCCGCAGCGTCGGCCCCGAGAACGGAACCAGCGCCGAAGCTGCCACTGGAACCGGCTCCGCCACCATCTTGCGCGGCAAGAACTCGCGCCGCACGAGTCCGCGCCCGGGCGCGGGAGGCAGCCGTGGCCTCGTCCATGGGGGCGGCGAGCACCCCGGGGTTGAGGAGGTTGTCGGGGTCGAAGATGTGCTTGACGCGCGCGAACAGGTCGAGCATGTCGGGGGAGTACATGAAACGCAGGAGCTCGCCGCGGGCGCGCCCGTCGCCGTGCTCGCCGGAGACGGAGCCACCGTGGGCGGCGCAGATGCGGGCCGCGGACTGCAGGAACGCGCGCGAGTGGGCGACGCCCTCGGGGGTCTCGAGCGGCATGGCAAGGCGCACGTGCACGCAGCCGTCGCCGAAGTGCCCGTACAGGAGCCCGTCGATGTCGAACTCCTCCATGAGGGCGGTGAAGTCGCGCAGGTATGCGCCGAGTTTCTCGGGCGGGACGGCCGCGTCCTCGAAGCCGGGCCAGGCCTGCTGGTCGCCGCCGCCCGCGCCGTCAGGCGGGGTGCGTCCGCCCAGGCCCGCACCGTCGGCGCGGATCCTCCACAGGGCCGAGGCCTGGGCTCCGGGCGGGTACACGACCGTGTCGATGGCGGCCGAGTCGGCGCACAGGGCGCGTGCGCGCTCCAGGGAGGCGGTGACGTCTTCGCCGGGGGCGCCGACTTCGACGAGGAGCCAGCCTTCGCCCTCGGGGAGGGCGGGGACTGCGCCGGGGCCCTTGTGGGCGCGCACGACGTCGACGAGGCGACGGTCCATGCCTTCTACCGCGAGGGGGGAGTGGGCGAGCAGCGCGGGCACGTCGTCGGCCGCCTCGATCATGGAGCGATAGCCGAGGGCGGCGAGCACGGGCGCGTCGGGCAGGGGCACGAGGCGCACGGTGATCGACAGGATGAGGACGAGGGTGCCCTCGCTGCCCGCGAGCATGGCGGCGAGGTTGCGCCCGCCCTCGGGGGTGAGGTGTTCGAGGGAATAGCCGGAGACCTGGCGCTTGAAGCGGCCGAGCTGCGTGCGGATGGGCGCCAGGTTGGAGTCGATGAGGGACGCGAGTCCCGGAACGTCGTTGAGCGCCGAATCGTGCGAGGTCGTGGCCGTGAAGCGGCGCCCCTGCCCGTCCACGCAGTCGAGGGAGACGATGTTGTCGGAGGTGCGCCCCCAGGCGGTCGCGTGCGGGCCGCACGCGTTGTTGGCGACCATGCCGGCGATCGTCGCCCGGTTCTGGGAGGAGGGGTCGGGGCCAAAACGCAGGCCGTGCTTGGCGGCGGCGGCCTGGAGGGTGGAGCCGACGCAGCCGGGTTCGACGGTGGCGGTGCGGGCCTCGGGGTCGATGGAGAGGACCCGGTTCATGTGGCGCGAGAAATCGAGGACGAGGCCGGGGCCGATCGCGTTGGACGCGCACGAGGTGCCGCCTCCTCGGGCGGTGAGGGGGACGCCGTGTGCGCGGGCGAGGTCGAAGGCCGCGAGGGCCTGCTCGGGCGTGCGCGGGAAGGCGACGGCCAGGGGCGGGATGCGCGTGAGGCCGGCGTCGGAGGAGTAGCGCGCTCGCGTGCCGTTCGAGGAGTCGACGTCGATGAGTGCGCGCAGGTCAGACAGGAAGCTGTCGCTCATATTCCCAGTGTGTCACGCCCTGGCCGCGCGGGGCGGGTCTTCCCGCTGTGCGGATAGTCGCGACCGGGGACGAGGCCGTGGCCGGCAGGTGCGCCCGGGGACGAGGACGTGGCCGGCAGGTGCGACCGGCTCACAATGGGGTTTGTCAAGTACCGATAAAGCCTCGGCCGCCCACGATGTGGCCTCAGGCAGGCTCGGGATCGTCGGTGAAAAACTTGGGGAAAGGGGTCACCGGAACGGGCATTCGTTCAACTGGCGGCATATGTGGGCTGACCGGGCGCGAAATATTGGGGTAGCGGCGAGGCATTGTCTTATTGTTCACGCAGTAGGGGGACAGTTCGTCGCGCGTCTCATCGGACGCTGGAACCCTCGGTTCTGGCGCCGAGTATTCAATGAGGCGCAGGGATCTTCTGCTCATTGTTACCCGCCTTGCCTGTCGTGTACTGCATGTTGCGCCCTGGTTTAACCGGATGGAATATGCTTCCTCGTCCGATTTGCGCGCATGGAATAACATCCTACACGATTGGGGTACTGCTATGGGGCGAATCTCAAGTAGTTATTCGACACGTGTCAGTGCGGGCCTCGTCGTCGGGAGCGGGCTGCCTTGAGTGTGGCCCACTCCGTGTCTGTCGTTTGCTTGCCGCCGGCGATGATGGTGGCGACATCGTGAGAGGTGCGGGTGTCGTTGTTGATGCGGGCCATGGGGCCCGCGTCTGGTGAGTGTCGACAGCGCACCATATGATTACGTGGTATCTATCGCAATGTCCAAGTGTCATCCGATTTTCTTTTGAAACGTATGAAACAATGGCCACGAGCGCCCCATACACGTGAAGGATAGATCGATGGCCCTGTTTGAGTTCGAGGATGGACACCTCGTACCCGCTCAATTCGGGTACCCCGTGTCGCATGATCTGGGTCCTGAGCTGGTTGACGCGATCTGCCAACAGGTCCTGCAGATTGTGTCGCGCCCGCTGTTCCCGGTGACATGGCGTGACATGACAGGACAGGTTGGTGAGGAGACGCCGCGCTTGACGGCGCTGGACGTGACGGGGCAAATCGTCTCGGTCGAGATCCTGAAGCTCCTGGACTCTGAGACCCTCATTACCTCGCTGTCGCGTCTGGCTGTCGTGGCGTCGCTGTCCTGGTCGGATCTGGCGGCTGAGTACCCGTCGGGTCCCGAGGGCTTCCGCGCAGGCTGGGCGCAGTTCCGCGACTCGATGCCTCCTGCCGTTGGTCCGGGTCCCCGCCTGATCATGGTCGCTGGCGAAATCGACCCGGCGGTGCGTCCCGCCCTATCGATTCTGGCGACCTCCGGCGTCGAGGTGCACCTGATGAACCTCCGCCAGATGTCGAACGGCCGCCTCTTCCTCGACGTGAACGCGGTCGGACCGCGCCTGTATGGCCACGCCCCGCAGCTCCTCGGTTCCTCCTCCGCCGCCCCCGCGATCACCGCGGGTTCCGTCCCGGTCGAGGCCTCGGCTGAGTCCGCCGAGTGTGAGGCCACCCCCGATGCGACCGAGCAGGACGAGGCCCCGGCCATTCCTGCTCCGCCCGCCCCGCCCTCGGCGGATACCGACGAGGAGAATGCGACCGAGTCGGAGACGCCGACGACGCGCCCCACCCCGAAGGTCGCCCCGCACCTGCGCGACGTGTTCCACTACTCGGTGGACGAGGAGCCCCCCGCTCCCTGGAAGTCCGAGGAAGACGGCCAGGATCAGGCTCAGGACGCCGCTGAGGAGCAGGCCGACGAGGCGCCCAGCGACGAGCTCGTGGAGGAGGAAACCGACGACGCTGAGGATGCCGACGCTGACTTCGACGACGCCGAGCGCGACGACGAGGGTGAGGCTGGTGCCGAGCGCGACGAGGCTGAGGACCACGAGGGTGAGGACCACGAGGGTGAGGCTGAGCGCCGCGAGGACGAGTCCGCCGACGAGGCTGAGGATCGCGAGGACGCCGACGCCTCTGAGCGCTCCGACGAGCAGGGCCAGGACGGCGACAAGCACGTCGCCGAGGAGAACGAGGACTCTGAGGGCGAGCACAGCGGTGATGACATCGGCGACTGCGAACACGACCATCCCGAGGAGCGCGCGGTATACATGAACGAGGAGCTGGACGACGAGGAGGCCGACGTGGATGGTGAGCAGCGCTGGGAGCGCCCCGCCCACCTCGGCAGCCGCGCGTCGCGCCGCAGCCACTCCGAGGCCGACGAACTCAACGACGGCGGAGCGACAGAGGCGGCCACGGCCTCGTTCGTGGATCGCGAAGAGGAATCCCCGGAGGTTGTTGCGGCCCGCGAAGAGGGCGTGCCCGTCCTCGGGCGCGACGAGGATGGCCTGCGCACGCTGGCCCAGATCCTCGGCGAGGATACGCCCCTTGTGGCTCGCGGCGAGCTGGGCCTGCCCAACGACCTGGTGCTGGCCGCCAGCGGCGCGATCTCGGGCGCCGGCCTGACCTACCCGTCCCTGGACACGATGCTGACCGCGCGCGGCATGAGCCACATCGACGTGTGGTCGCTCGTGCGCATCGGCGACCGCCTGGGCCCGACGCTGGCCGAGGCCCTTGACGAGGTCAACCGCGAGATCGTCCGCGAATACGCGAAAGCGCCTCGCGAACGCCGCATCGCGCGCCACTGACACGCCACAGAGCACTCGGCGGCCCGGGATCAACCGATCCCGGGCCGCCCTGTATCCGCAACGACGAGGCCCGCGTCCGTCGCTCGCTGCCTGACCGCGCCGCGATCCGCGACGAGGGCGCCGCGCGTCTGCCGCCGGGGCGCGAGGTGCTGCGCGACGAGAGCGTGCCCGGCCACGGCCTCGTCGCCCGGGGTGCTACCCGATGAACGCGCCCAGCCAGCCGCGCATGGTCGCGTACACTGCCTCGCGCACGGGCGCGTCTGATAGGACCAGGTCGTGCTTGCCGGGGAAGCGAGCGATCGTCACCAGGTCGGACAAGCCCAGGCTGCGCTGCGCGATCACGACCGGGTCCAACACGGTGTCGGACGTGAAGACGCGCTCGCACCACTCCTCCTCGACATAGGCCGACGTGGACACCATCGACAGGACCGGGCAGTCCAGGTGCACGTCCTTCTCGACCGTGTCGTGACCGGCCATAATCGCCTCCAGCCACGAAGCGGGTACCGGGTAGGACTCGGGGCGCTTCCACTCCTGGATGATCGGCCAGCCGGCGACCGACGGGTCCTGCGCCGACAGCCCCTCGGGAATGTCCAGCTCCGAGGAGGCGCGCCCCGCGAGCGAGCGACCGTAGTGGCCGGTCCCGCCCGAGGGCACCTCCCACATGGGGCTGCGCGCCGCGATGCGCCCGATGACGGGAGCCATTGCCCCGCGCCAGGTGGCCATCGACTGCATCTCCAGCCAGCCCGAGTTCAGGATGAGGCCGCCCAGGACGCCCGGGTGGCGGTGCGCCCACAGGGTCGCGATCAGGCCGCCCGTTGAGTGCCCCATGAGAACGATCGGCTCGTCGTCGTGCTCCTCGCGGATAATCTCGATGGCCTCGCCGATCTCCTCGTCGTACACGGACAGGTCGTCCGTGTAGCCGATCGTCTGGTGGGGGCGCAGGGAGCGCCCGTACTTGCGCATGTCCAGCGCGTAGAACGCGGCCCCGGCCTCTCGCAGGTGGTCGGCCATCTCCGTCTGGAAGAAGTAGTCGTTGCGCCCATGCAGGTACAGGATCGTCATGCGGGCGTTTGTGGGCGGGGTCGCGCGCACAAGGGTCGCCACGCAGGGGCCCTCCGCGTCCTCGATCAGCTCGATCGTGCGCGACTCGTACCCCTCGCCCAGGATGTCGGTGCGCCAGTTGGGGCCGGGCGGGCCGACCTCGCCCCAGGGGGCCATGACGTCGCGCTCGGGCGTCGGTTCGTTCGACGAGGCCGGGGCCTCCACCCCGGAAAAATCGGGTAGGCCGGTCGCGTCGGGGGAGCCCGGGCCTCCCTGTGAAGGATTGCTGGTAACGCTCATGTGATCAGCATAACGCGAGAGCCCGCCCCGGCCTCGTCGATCGAGCGAGAGGTCGGGGCGGGCGCAGAGGCGGGGGTACGGCGGCGGGCCTACGCGAAGGAGGATGCGCGCGAGGGGATGCGCTCGTTGAGGAACTCGTTGAGCAGGGCGGTGAGCTGGTCGTGCTCGATGAGGAAGCCGTCGTGACCGTGGTCGGAGTGGATCTCGCGGTAGAAGGCACCCGGGATGCCGGATGCCATCTGCCAGACCTGCTCGGGGAAGAACAAGCGGTCCGAGTCCACGGCGACGACGAGCGTACGCGCGGTGACGGCCTTGAGGGCCTGCGCGACGCCACCGCGGTCGCGGCCCACGTCGTGGGAGAGCATCGTGCGGCACAGCGTCACGTAGGAGCCGGCGTCGAAGCGGCGCACGATCTTCTCGCCGTGGTAGTCCAGGTAGGACTCCACCGCCAGGCGGCCGCCGTGCAGGGGATCCTCGTCGTTCTGGGGAATGCGGCCGAAGCGCTCGTCCAGCTCCGAGGGGGAGCGGTAGGTCGTGTGCGCGATCTGGCGAGCCAGGGCCAAGCCGGCGTTGGGGCCGGGGCCCGCGTAGTAGTCGCCACCGCGCCACGCCGGATCCAGCTGAATCGCGCGGATCTGCGTGTGCGTCCACGCCGCCTGGTCGGCGGTCGTCTGCGCGCCCGAGGCCACGACGACGAGACGGCGCACGCGCTCAGGGTAGGTGACCGCCCACTCGATCGCGCGGTGACCGCCCAGGGATGTGCCGATGACGATGTCCCACGTGTGGACGCCGAGGAGGTCGGACAGGAGGGCCTCGGCGCGAACCTGGTCGCGCGTGGAGATCACGGGGAAACGCGAGCCCCAGGGCGCCCCGTCCGGCGCCAGCGAGGCCGGGCCGGTCGAGCCCTGACAGCCGCCCAGCACGTTCGCGGCCACCACGTAGTAGCGCTCGGTGTCGATGATGCGCCCCGGGCCCACGATCTGGTCCCACCAGCCGGGGGTCGGCTGCCCGGGCGCGGCGTCGCCGTACACGTGGGCGTCGCCGGTCAGGGCGTGCAGAATGAGGACCGCGTTCGAGCCGGCCTCGTCCAGCTCACCCCACGTCTCGTAGGCGAGCGTCACAGAGGGCAGGATCTCGCCGTTTTCGAGGCGCTGGGCGCCCAGGTTCGCGAACTTTCGGAACGCGACCGGGTCGCCTTCGCGCCACGCGCCGGAAACGGGAGCGGGGGGCAGGTTGTGGCGGCTCATGGGGGCCTTCTTTCGCTGGAACGGGACGACGGTGTCGGGCTGGGGAGTGGAGGAATGCGGTGGCCTCGGCGGATGAGGAGAGTGTGTATTGCGCCGAGGCCACCGAGAGTAGGGGCTCAGGCCGTGGCCGCGCGGGCCGCGTCGAAGCCGAGCTCCAGGTCGGCGAGGATGTCCTTGATGTTCTCCAGGCCGATCGACAGACGCACGGTGCCGGGCGCCACGCCGGCCTTGACCAGCTCCTCCTCGGTCAGCTGCGAGTGCGTCGTCGACGCCGGGTGGATGACGAGGGACTTCGCGTCGCCGATGTTGGCAACCACCGGCAGGAGCTGCACGCCGTCCGCGAAGGCCCGGCCGGCCTCGTACCCGCCCTTGATGACGAAGGAGAGCAGACCACCCGTGCCCAGCGGCGCGTACTTCTTGCCCAGCTCGTAATAGGGGGAGGACTCCAGGCCCGCGTAGTTGACGGACTCGACGTCCGGGTGGGCCTCGAGGAAGCGGGCGACCGCGAGGGCGTTGGAGACGTGGCGCTCGACGCGCAGGGAGAGCGTCTCGATGCCCTGCGAGATGAGGAATGCGTTGAAGGGCGAGGCGACGGCACCCAGGTCGCGGTTGATGAGCGTCTGGATGCGCAGCAGGAACGCCAGGTTCGCGCCGAGCGCGCCGCCCACGCCCAGGTCGCGGGCGTAGACGAGGCCGTGGTAGGACTCGTCCGGCGTGTTGTACAGGGGGAAGCGCTCGGGCTGGGAGGCGAAGTCGAAGTTGCCCGAGTCGACGATCGCGCCCGCGATCGAGGTTCCGTGACCGCCCAGGTACTTGGTGGCCGAGTGGATGACGATGTCGGCGCCCCACTCGATCGGGCGGACCAGGTAGGGGGTGGCGACCGTGTTGTCGACGATGAGGGGCACGCCGACCTCGTGGGCGACCGTTGCGATCGGCTCGATGTCGAGGATGTCGCCCTGCGGGTTGGGGATGGTCTCGCCGAAGAAAGCGACGGTCTTGTCGTCGGCGAGCGCGCGCCAGGCCTCGGGATCGAGGGGGTCTGCGACGAAGCGGGTCTCGATGCCCAGGCGTCCCAGCGTGTTCTTCAGCAGGGTGACGCTGCCTCCGTAGAGGGAGGGGGAGGCGACCACGTTGTTGCCGGCGACGGCCAGGGCGAGGATCGACAGGGCGGTCGCGGACTGGCCGGAGGACACGAGGAGGCCGCCGACGCCGCCCTCGAGGGCCGCGATGCGCGCGGCGACGCCGTCGGTCGTCGGGTTGGTCAGGCGCGTGTAGATGGGGCCCAGCTCCTGGAGGGCGAAGCGGCTCGCAGCCTGCGCGGTGTCTTCAAAGGCGTAGGAGGAGGTCTGGTAGATGGGCAGCGCGGTCGCGCCCGTGGCGGGGTCGAGGTTGTATCCGGCGTGAATCTGCTTGGTTTCGAAGGACCAGTCGTTGGCGGTCATGGTGCGGCTCCTGGTGTGAAGGGGGTGGTGTCTCTGGTTCCCCTGTGGCGGGCCGCTTAGGCGGTGTTATGAACATGCGTCAAGGCGCGTCCCGCTGTCGGGGGACTGCGCGGCAGTCGCTTGTGCTGACGCGCAGTCAGCGGCACATTCGACGGTTCATGAGGTCCATTCTTTGTCATGGGCGAGGCCGTGGCTCGGCGGTCCCGGATGGTGGACTTTTGTGACGGGATGGGGGTGTGTTGAGACCAGGGCGCAAAATGTGATAGGGAGTACATCTTTGTGCAATACAGGCCCAGGTTATCTGGTAATTGTGCGGTAAGTATGGGGCTGGTGGTGTAAATGTTGCGATTGTTGCGACTGTGAATTGTGTGGATATTGGTGTGTTTGTTGCCAAGGGTGACGAAAGTGGATAGGCTTCTTCCTAGTACTCGCCCCCGGGCGTCCACCCACTCATGCACACGAGATGAGACGACGATGAGACAACGCGGAACAATCCGCACGGCCCTGACGGTGTTTGCCGCCAGTACCCTGCTGGTCCTGCCGCAGCTGGCGCAGGCGACTCCCACTGAGGAAGAAATCGCAGCGGCGAAGGCAGCCGAAGAAGCCGCCTCGATGAGCGTCGCCGAAATCGAGGTCAAGCTCGCCGAGGTCAACGCGGCCGCGGCAACCGCCACCCAGAACGCCCAGATCGCCGGCGAAGACCTCAACGAAGCCCAGATCGCACTGGACGCAGCGACCGCGACTGCCACCCAGGCCTCGGCCGACGCTGACGCGGCCGAAAAGGCGTTCAACGACGGCAAGATGCAGGTCGCATCCGTCGCTCAGGCAACCTACCGCAACGGCGGCGGCTCCCTCGATGTCATCGCGCCCTACCTCAACTCCGACGGCCTGCGCGCCGTCGAAACCAAGCAGACCGGCATCAGCTCCTTCTCCACCTCCGCCGAGGTGAAGATGCAGAACGTTGCCGCCCTTGAACAGGTCGCCAAGGTGACGCGCGACGCGGCCAACACCGCCCGCGACAACCAGCAGAAGGCCACCGACGAAGTCCAGGCTCGCACCGACGCCGCCAACAAGGCCGCAACCGACGCGCAGAGCCAAGCGAACATCGTCGCCGCGCAGCGCGACGCCTACGTCAAGGAGCTGGCGGACAAGCAGGGCACGACCGTCGACCTGATCAACCAGCGCGAGGCTTCCCTCGCCGCCGAACGCAACGCCGCCGAGCGCGCCGCCGCCCAGGAGGTCAGCGAGCGGATGACCATCTGGATGGCGCTGCCGGTCATGGTCTTCGGACTGGCCTTCATCGCCCCTCCCCTGCTCAGACTCGCCGGCCTGGCCTG
>ERZ772935.141-NODE-141-length-28373-cov-10.616993_pt1 | contig 28373 bp, 28 predicted proteins | sample MGYA00511683_ERZ772935 | MGnify/ENA primary metagenome ERZ772935 (study PRJEB29015, sample SAMEA2738086) | human oral metagenome | biome: human oral; feature: human-associated habitat; material: saliva | place: China | collected 2228 ...
GCGCATACATCAAATTCTCAAATGGGGAAATAGAGATTGGCAGTCCGAAGTTGGTTAGGGTGAAGGCGCCGTTGGAGGTAACTGGGTCGCAGAGCTTGAGCCATATGTTTAATGATATGCCTAAATCAAAATTTGATCAGGAAGTAATCGTTACTACTTTAAATGGAAGCCCGATTGCAAACCGCCGATTTGTTCTAACACGTGCTGACGGTACCAAAATACGGGGGACTACGGATGCAAATGGTAGTACCGGCATTCAGCGCAATGATTCTACTATGGAAAAATTTACCTTGACTCTTTTGCCTAAGGACAAGAAGAAATGATTGACCCAAACATTAAATTAAATCCGACATTGGATAAAAACGGCAATCCGACCGCGCAAGCGAGGATGACATCTACGGAAGATCAGCAAAAATGCCAGATGGAGATTGCACGCTATATGCCGATCATGCTTCTCCCCGGCATTATGGGATCCAATCTGCTATATCGAAACGGTTGGGTAAAGCCCAGTCAAAAATCTGAATCGGGAGAGCCGGCTAAAGATGTTGATAACGGAGAGGAGAATCAGGACAAGGACTGGGAAGAACTCAAGACGAAGAAAGTAGAAAAGTCATGGATGCCGCCAAATGGTCTATTAAAATCAATAGGTGCAGTGTTCAAAGATGGTCTGTTTCGTAGGGTAAAAGCACGTCATCGGGAAATTCATCAAGAATTGACTGCTGTCGATTGGCGAGGGCCGATAATACATATTCCTAAAAATCCTATAAGAACTAATACTGAATGTTTGAAAAAAAAGATTTTAAAGGCCGGTGAGCAGCGACACAATCTCAAAATGGCGCAACTGCAAAAAAGCCCTTCTTCTGATTCTTCGGAAATTCGTGATGAGCAAAAGCAATATGAGGAATGGAAAGAGAGATGGGAAAATGGAAAACCCCGTCCTAAAGAGTTAATCAAAGAACAATTGCGTTTTCGAGGCTGGGGAACGGTTAATGCCGATGCTTATCAAGATTTTGCGGTTTTTTTAGAAAATAATCTGAATAATTTGGCTCAAGATATTAGAGATGCTGCTAAAACCAGCAATGGAAATCAAAATGGAACAAATGGCTTGAGTGATAGTGATTATGCGAATTTTGTTACAAAGAAAAAAGACACTCAGCCTTGGAAAGCCGTATTGGCAAGGATAGATCGATATATCATCAATCGCGACAAAGAGCGGCCAAATTTGAAAAAACCTTTGTCTGAACAACAGTCCAGTGCTGAGTCGCAGAAAATGTTGGCGGAATGGCTGAAAAAAGTGGTGAATTATCAATTTCCTGTCTATATATGCGGCTACAACTGGTTACGTGACAATGCCGAGTCAGGAACCGGGTATTCATCAAGGTCCTTAGAGTATTTGGAATCAAAAAAAGAGGATGGTACCAATTTCCCCTTTGGTCCCAGTGACTTGAATAGCAGGATCCAGCGCGCATTGGAAGAATGCAATAGTGAGCAATTTTTGATTCTTACCCATTCTATGGGCGGTTTGGTAACGCGTGCATATGCAAAGCAGGCAACCAGTGATGAGCCGGGTAAAACTAAAAACGCTGATAAAATTTGCGGTATTTTTCATAATGTTATGCCAGCTACGGGCTCACCTGCTTTTTATAAACGGTTAAGGGCAGGATTTAGCAATGAACCGCCACCGCGCCGTTTTTATGAACGTTTCATGCCGACTTTATGGTTAAGTGCATTGAAAGAGCTTGGTTTTGCAGGGGTGCTGGGTTTTACCTCACGAGCAACTTCCCCCATTTTGCTCAATTCGCCTGGTGCCATGCAGCTGACCCCTTGGCCGAATTATACCCCCCGCCGCTTTAGTGGAGATAATGTAAGTGATCCCAATGCTTGGCTTCATGTGGCAGATCATGAAGGGGACAATATACGCTTCAGTTTCAATACTGAGGAACTCTATCAAAATCATGATAAATGGTTTGGTTTATGGCCTACCAAGCCCAAAAATCTTAATGACGGGCAACAAGAAGAGCAAATAGACCGCATCAATTTTAATCCGAATGGTGCAAAGACTATTTTTCAAAAGGGTAGAACGGATGCGCAGATTTTTAATGATAATTTCGGTGCAGTAAAAGTGTTTCAAAGAGGACATGCTACTTACTATTTGACCGATGACAATAAAACCCGAATCAGTCTTTGTGACAGTAAAGACCATCTCACTTGGGATACTATTAAATGGGTGAGTGATAGGAATTTTCCTGAAGACTTGACTAAGCAAGAGTTGATTGAGGCGGTTTTGACTAAGCCTAAAGATTCCGGGTCTAGGGGAACGGTAAAAATGAAACTGAGGGGTGAAGATTACTTTCTTCATCTTACTGAAAAAAAGAGGACGGACAGAGGAGATGGTACCGTCCCTACAGCTTCGGGAGAAGCGCCGATAACCCAAGGCTTTTTTGCTAGAAAAGATGTATTGGTAACCGGAGATAAAAATGTAGGTGGCTATGAGCATGGTTCTTCATATAATTTTGATGAAACCCGTCATGACGCCTTGTTTGCTGTTTTAGAATCTGTCGCTTTACGCGGACAGGAAGATTAATCCCTGAAAGGAACTTATGATGAAACAGAACGCTACTGTATTGCTGATAGCTTCCCTGCTTGCTGCATGCGCCCCTGCCGTTTCACCACTTACAGAAAGGAATCCCTCCATGACTACTGCTTCTTCATCTATCGATACCGCCTATTGGACCGAACAACCCTATTGCAGCGGCCGCTATCAATTGCGCTTGCCGTCCAAGCGTCGTCACGGCAGTACACACCTTGATTACAATGGCTGGAGCGTGATGGTTATGTTTAACGACTGGAAGAGAAACGTTAGTACCATCAATGAGAATAAGCAATATGGTCGAGATGGAACCGATATTGTTGTTGACACCCGTACTCTAATTCCAGGGCAGGCGATGATGCAGGTAACGCGGAAAGGATTTGGTTGGGAAGATCTTGTCGGAGATGACGGTATGCCTTACGAAGCAGATTTGTATTTTAAGCTGGATGATAACGACGCTTATATCGTACGCAGTTTTTTCTATATCCCTGCAGAGAATAAAAAAGCTCCTGCCAACTGGAAAGCCAAAGAGAAAGAATTGATAAATGGCATGGAGAAAAAATTCCGCCAAGAGTTTCTGAATAATCTGCGGGTGCGGCAAGAATTTGAAGTACCGAATCGGCATGGTATCTGCCTGATAGGCGGTTTTATTGCGGATGATGGCAAAAAACCGTTTACAGCGCATACAACTGTCGAATTTGCCAAACAACACGATATGAGTCTGGAAATTATGCATGGCGACGAGCTTGAGAAAGGCGAACCGACGCTGCTACAACGGGATATTGCTCCTGAAAAAAGCGCATTGGCAAAAATCTTTAAAATCACAGGCTACCGCACCATCCGCCAAGGCCCGCGTACGATTAACGGCATGTCAGGCACGGAAAAACTGATCAAGTGGGATGGCAACAAATATATGTTGATTTGGGAGCGAGACGGCGGCAATCCGCGCATCATGATGCAGTTTGGTACCGAGAAGAAAGATGGAACGAAGCGTAGCGAAGCCGAAGTCCTCGCTATTTGGGATACCGTTCTGCCAACTTTAAAACCAATCAAATAATGTAAGCGACGAACCCAAGGTCGTCTGAAATATGGTTTTCAATATTTGGAACCGTATTTTCAGATGACCTTGCGTTACAAACAGCCATACTGCAATTGGTTTTTATGGAGAATGATCGTAAGTAAACAACCATGACGTTGTACCGCTCTGAATTTTATTCACCCACTACAATAAAAACATGATGAAGCACACACCTATACCTTATGAGCGTCAGGAAATCATCCGACGTGAGCGCGAGTTGGCTAAATATGCCAATACTATGGATAGTTTGTTTTGCATTCCTTTTACCAAACAAGGAATCGGCGTTGATGCTATATTGTCGCTGATTCCTTTTGTCGGGGATATTGCCGGGCTTTTTTTGACGATGAAGGCTTTTCGTATGGGGCGGGAGTTGGGCGTGCCGGATCATAAAATGCGTCCTGCCGTATATCTTGCTTTTGCCGATATGGTGCTTGGCATGATTCCTGTTGTCGGTACGCTTATCGATATTTTCTTGCAGCCGAGCCGCCGTACTTTGAAAGTCATCAATGAATATGTGCGCAGCGAGTATGGCGTGGATTGTGACCTGCATTTGGAGCGACCGTTTATGCACGCGGCTTTGGAGAAGAAACAGCAGCAATCAGATTTTTGGCGCAAACCTGTTGCGGCTTGGCTTTATCTGCATATACCTGATTTTTTCGGTTTGATTGTGCTGGTGTTGATGGGCTGGATAACGGTTGCAGTAAGCAAATGGGCGTGGAGCGGTATGACTTATCTGTTTCACGCTGTTGCCGGTTGGTTTTGAGCGGATAGATAATTTATCGTGAATGGCTTTAAGCCGGTTGATCTGAACTCAAATGTGTTTTGATATAGTGGATTAACTTTAAACCAGTACGGCGTTGCCTCGCCTTCCGTACTATCTGTACTGTCTGCGGCTTCGTCGCCTTGTCCTGATTTAGTTAATCCACTATAAATTGGAAAAGGTCGTCTGAAAAATCGATATTTGATTTTTCAGACGACCTTTTTGCAAAGTGCAAACGGTTGTAGAAAATGGGATGTAGAGAGAGCGAGAAATTTAGTTTAACCAAAAACGGAATACTAAATAAAACACCAAAATCAATACGCCCGCCCATACGATAACCATGAATCCGGCGACAGCCCGACCGAGTCGGTAAACGGGGTTTTTGCGTTCGTCTTCCAAAAGCGGATTAGGGGCGTTGCGTTGTTCTTCGGACATGGTCATCTCTGTTGTGAATGGGTGGCAAAAGCGTAAGGGTACGCCGATGGACAGGAAGATTCAAGCAGGGCGGTTTAATTTTCTCCGTATTCAAAAACATCGTCTCCGTCCCAACTGCTTTTGAGCGCGGCGTGGATGGTGTCCATATCGAATCCGCGATAGGCGAGGAAGCGCGCTTGTTTTTGCTTGTCTTTCAAATCGGCGGCAGGTTGTTTGAATTTTTTGCGCAACACGGCGACTGCGGTTTGCAGTTCGCTCGCTTTGTCGGGCATGAATTCGCGGCTGACGGTTTCGTCTATGCCTTGCTGCGCCAATGCCTGTTTCAGACGCAGGGAACCGTGTTGGCGGCTTTTGTTGTGGATGTAGGCTTCGGCGTAGCGTTGGTCGGATTGCCAGTTGCGTTCGGCAAATTCATCCAACACGTTTTCCAATTCTTCTTCGCTTTCGGCATACGGGGCGAGCTTGCGCTTAAGCCCGACGCGGCTGATTTCCTGTCGGGAAAGGATGTCCATCGCGCGGGCGCGCAGGGATTTTTGGGGTTTCATGCAGAGGTCGTCTGAAAAAGGTCGATTCGTAGGTCAGATTCTTGAATCTGACTTGCAGGTTGCAAGATAGTGGGAGATAAGAAACTTTCATTTCGTCATTCCCGCGCAGGCGGGAATCCAGTGATTTTAAATCAACACAACTTTTAAACAATTCTGAAAAATTAAAGTCTGGATTCCTGCCTGTGCGGAAATGACGAATCTTTTTATTTCCGCTGCTTTATTTTCAGACGACCTTTGAAACGGGGATAAAGGTCGTCTGAAAACAAGGATACTGATTATTCGTCGTCCTCCGCTTTTTTCGGTTGCAGGTTTTCGTAGATTTCGGGCAGTGAGCCGATAATCCAATCGGGTTTGGTCGCTTTGTCTTGCGAGAGCAGAGTCATGTCGCCGTAGCCGAAGGTGACGCCGACGCTGAGGCAGCCGGCGGCTTTGGCGGCGATGATGTCGTTGCGGGAATCGCCGACCATGATCATATTGGCGGGGTCGATGCCCAAGACTTCGGCGGCGTGTTGTAGCGGCAGTGGGCTGGGTTTCTTTTCGGGCAGGCTGTCGCCGCCAAGAATCAGGCTGAAGTAGTCGGCGAGTCCGAGCTGTTTCAAGAGTTCGGCGGCGAGGATTTCGTTTTTGTTGGTGATGACCACCAGCGGGATGCCCAGCGATTTGAGCAATGCCAGCCCGGCTTCGGTTTCGGGGTAGGGACGGGTGAAGTCGCTCAAGTGGTCGCGGTAGTATTTCATGTAGAACACGAAACCTTTTTCCCATAAATCGGGCGCGGCTTCTTGGTCGCGGTCGTTGGTGATGACGCGGTGGACGAGTTTGCCGATGCCGTCGCCGACGTAGCTTTCTACTGTTTTGGCGGGCAGCGGCTCCATACCGAGATATTCGCGCATGGCTTCGGCTGCGGCGGCAAGGTCGGGGACGGAATCGCATAATGTGCCGTCCAAATCAAAGGCGGCGGCTTGGACGTGTTCGATGGCGGCGGTCATAATGTGTTTTGCTCATGAATGACAGGGACGCGTATTTTAACATTGATTCGGTGGGCAGGCTTGGAAGCTGCTGATGCCGGTTTGGTATTCGGTTTGCAGCGGGTGGTTTTTATTTTATTGGGATACGGTAGGCTAAGAGTGATGAAATAGAGTTACAGCTTAAATATTACAATGAATTAATTTAGAAACTTTACAAGAAAAATACTTGCCTAAAATTTTATTTTCATGGATAATCCGATTCGTTAGCTGGTTCGAGTAGTCAGTTAATAGTTTCTCCTCTATTTCTCCTTTGTAGACTTGGCACACATTCAGTTGGATGTGTGCATTTTTTTTGTTTGTGGGTTTGATGGGGAAGGGATGGGTTTGAAGCTGTCAAGGCATCTTGGTTGATAGTGTTTCTATCGTGGGTATAAAAGGTATTTTGAAAAAAGGTCGTCTGAACGTTATAAACTTTCAGACGACCTTTTTTAATGTAGTTAAATCACTCTAAATCTAACACTGCCGTTTCTTTGACTTCTTCCATAACGACGTAGCTGCGGCTTTCCGCTGCTGCAGGCAGGTGCAGCAGGATATTGCCCAACATATCCCGATAAGCCGCCATATTGGGCAGGCGGACTTTAATCAGATAATCGTATTCGCCGGATACGAGGTGGCATTCCAAAATTTGCGGAATCCGCATGATTTCGCGGCGGAAATCTTCAAAAATATTGCCCGATTTGGAACGCAGCTTCAGCTCGACAAAGACCAGCAGGCTTTGCCCGAGTTGGTGCGGGTTGAGGCGGGCATGATAGCCGGTAATGAAATTGTCGCGCTCAAGGCGGCGGACGCGTTCGGTAACCGGAGTGGTGGATAATCCGACTTTTTCTGCCAACTCCGTCATGGGTGTGCGGGCATTTTGCTGAAGGATTTTCAGGATTTTCAGGTCGGTTTTGTCTAATTCTTTCATCGCGGAGTTTCTTTCAACTGAGCTGAAACATATCGTTTAGGCAGATGGATAACACAGGGCAGGGCAAAACCGCCCTTGTTTTAAGTTGACCCACTATATCTTTAAAGCGACTGAAAAGAAAGTCAGTCAGTGGTCAATGGCATTGCACTTTTGCGGCATCGGGTCAAACAGGTCGTCTGAAAACGGTTTTGTCCGTAGTTGTGCCTTATGGGCAGGGGAAAACAAGGAAGGGCGGATTCTAATGGAGGAACGCCTCTTCCGCAATGTGAGTCACTGAATCTAAAAGAAAAGGTCGTCTGAAACGGGATAGGCGGTAATACGGTGCAGATGGGTTTCAGTTAAAATACCGCCTGTTTCAGATAGCATTCCGCCACAATCGCTCGACACCGATAAGGCGGCTTTTTTCAAGGGAGGGACTATGCCCGTAGATTCCTTTTTCTACCTCTTACTGCTTACAGGATTTTGCGCCGGACTGATGGACGCGGCGGTCGGCGGCGGCGGGTTGTTGCAAATACCCGGGCTGTTTAACTTGCTGCCCACTTCCACGCCTGTCGCTTCGGTAATGGGCGTGAACAAATTTGCCTCCTGCTGCGGGACGGTTACTGCCACGGGGCAATATCTGCGCAGAATCCCCGTGCCGTGGAAAATGCTGCTGCCTGCCGCCGTGCTGGCGTTTGCCGCTTCCTATCTGGGCGCGAAAGCCGTGGTCTTCTTCCCCGTACAATACATGAAACCGGCGATGCTGGTCATCATGATTGCCATGTGTGTTTATACCTTTATCAAAAAAGATTTGGGACAAACGGTGCGCACTGAAAAGCTGACGCGCCGCGAAACCTTGTGGGGCTTGTTTTTCGGCGCATTAATCGGCTTTTACGACGGGATTTTCGGGCCGGGGACGGGCAGCCTTTTGGCTTTCGTGTTCGTCCGTTTTTACGGCTACGATTTTTTGACGGCAAACGCATCGGGCAAAGTCATCAACTCGACCACCAATCTCGCCGCGCTGACATTTTTCATCCCGCAAGGACACGTCGTTTGGGCATGGGCAATTCCGCTTGCGCTGGCGAATTTGTGCGGCGGCGTGGTCGGCGCGAAATTGGCGATACGCGGCGGCACCCAGTTTCTACGTTATGGATTTATGGTGTTGCTGTGTCTGACCATAGGCAAATTCGCTTGGGATTTGATTCGATAACAGAAGGCGTGTCAAAGGCAGGATTCGCCCGCCGAAAGCGTTTCAGACGACCTTTGTATGCTAAAATCCGTCATCTTTCAGCATCTGACCGATAGAGGGAAACATGGCAGGCAACACTTTCGGACAACTCTTCACCGTTACCACCTTCGGCGAAAGCCACGGCGCAGGTTTGGGCTGCATCATCGACGGCTGCCCGCCTGGACTGGCATTGGCCGAATCAGACATCCAAGCCGACCTCGACCGGCGCAAACCCGGCACCAGCCGCCACGTTACCCAACGCCGCGAAGCCGACCAAGTCGAAATCCTCTCCGGCGTCTTCGAAGGCAAAACCACCGGCACACCCATCGCCCTCTTAATCCGCAATACCGACCAACGCAGCAAAGACTACGGCAACATCGCCACCAGCTTCCGTCCCGGCCACGCCGACTATACCTATTGGCACAAATACGGCACGCGCGACTATCGCGGCGGCGGCAGGAGCTCCGCCCGCGAAACCGCCGCCCGCGTTGCCGCCGGAGCCGTCGCCAAAAAATGGCTGAAAGAAAAATTCGGCACGGAAATCACCGCCTACGTGACCCAAGTCGGCGAAAAAGAAATTCAGTTTGAAGGCTACGAACACATTTCCCAAAACCCCTTCTTTGCCGCCAACCAAAGCCAAATCGCCGAGCTGGAAAGCTATATGGACAGCGTGCGCAAATCGTTGGATTCCGTCGGCGCGAAACTGCATATCGAAGCGGCCAACGTCCCCGTCGGCTTGGGCGAGCCCGTCTTCGACCGCCTCGATGCCGAAATCGCCTACGCCATGATGGGCATCAACGCCGTCAAAGGCGTGGAAATCGGCGCGGGCTTCGGCAGCGTCGTCCAACGCGGCAGCGAACACGGCGACGAACTCACCCCGCAAGGCTTCCTGTCGAACCACTCAGGCGGCATCCTCGGCGGCATCAGCACCGGACAAGACATCCACGTCAACATCGCCATCAAGCCCACCAGCTCCATCGCCACCCCGCGCCGCAGCATCGACATCAACGGCAACCCCGTCGAACTCGCCACCCACGGCAGACACGACCCCTGCGTCGGCCTGCGCGCCGCCCCCATCGCCGAAGCCATGCTGGCACTGGTGCTCATTGACCACGCCTTGCGCCATCGCGCGCAAAATGCCGACGTAGTTGTCGATACGCCCGATATTGCCAAATAGTGCGGATAAAATCGAAAGAGGTCGTCTGAAAACAAACATGACGGATTGTGCCGAACATTTTCAGACGACCTTTCTCAACGCCTATTGAGATAAGTGTGCCGGCCCGTCCGCAACATAAACATTTACAATCGAACATTCGCAAAAAAACTTAGCCAAAACACAGGCTTTATACTAAAATACCGCCATTACCGTGCCATAGCGAAACGCACGGCTTTATTTTAGAGGAATACAAACGACATGACACAAGAAACCGCTTTGGGCGCAGCTTTGAAATCCGCCGTCCAAACCATGAGCAAGAAAAAACAGACCGATATGATTGCCGACCACATCTACGGCAAATACGACGTCTTCAAACGATTCAAACCGCTGGCCGTCGGCATCGACCAAGACCTTGTTGCCGCACTGCCCCAATACGATCCTGCACTGATCGCCCGCGTTCTCGCCAACCATTGCCGCCGCCCCCGCTACCTCAAAGCCCTGGCGCGCGGTGGAAAACGTTTTGATTTGAATAACCGCTTCAAAGGCGAAGTCAGCGCGGAAGAACAAGCCATCGCCCAACAGCATCCGTTTGTCCAGCAGGCTTTGGCAGAACAAGCCGAGCGCCAAGCGGCTAAACAGGCAGCGAAAACTGAGGCAGTAGAAGCCGAGCAAGTCGGCGCAGCCGCCGAAACTGAAGAAGTGGCACAAAACAACGCCGAATAATACCGAATGATTTTAAAAGGTCGTCTGAAAACGGATTTTCTGTTTTCAGACGACCTTTTTTATCGGCATTTCTAGTGGATTAACTTTAAATCAGGACAAGGCGACGAAGCCGCAGACAGTACAGATAGTACGGAACCGATTCACTTGGTGCTTCAGCACCTTAGAGAATCGTTCTCTTTGAGCTAAGGCGAAGCAACGCCGTACTGGTTTAAAGTTAATCCACTATCAAATCAACGGAGGAGGGAAAAGAGGGGATAAGCTTTGCGGTCATGATTTCCGCTTTGGTAGGGATTCATAAACGTGTTTTCGTTTGTTGATTTTTTATTGGGGATGATACGTTTTTTAAAGATGGATTTTTGTATGCGTGAGAATTGAAGTAGATGGGAATATCTTGTTTTATTTGATTTTATTTTAAACTTGGAAAATCAAGATAAAAAAATGCGCATATCGTTTGGGATATGCGCCAAGTCTACAAAGGAGAAATAGAGGAGAAAAATCAAGCTGCATCAAGCAACTCAACGGGCGTTATTATCTACGAAAGGCATCGTTTTGTCAAATTTTTATATGCAAAAATTTTCTATTTTTTGAGAAAACGGCGGATTTTCTGCTTGCTAAATGTCAGGTAATCGCCCTGTTCTTTTTAAAATCTATATAAATCAATGGGTAAATTGTGTGTTGGATAAGATACAGGATGCCTGTTCCATATAAAACGGCATAAAATGCACCAACGCTTTTTGTGACCAAAAGGTTTACCGAATGGCGCGGACGGCTTGGATGAAGGCAGCCATTTTGGCTTCGTCTTTGATGCCGCCGGCACTTTCCACGCCACCTGAAACATCGACTGCCACCGCATTGCTGGTTTGGATGGCTGCTGCGATATTTTGCGGAGTTAAGCCGCCTGCCAGAATCCAAGGTTTGGTCAGATTGTCCGGCAGCAGCGTCCAGTCGAAGCTCAGACCTGTGCCGCCGTATTCGTTGGGATGGTAGGCATCAAACAATAGGGCGCGGGCGTTGGGGAATCGGGTTTGTGCGGCTTCGATGTCTGAAGTAGATTGGATGCGTATGGCTTTGAGATAGGGGCGGTCAAACTGACGGCAAAATTCATCGTCTTCGTCGCCGTGAAATTGGATGATGTCGATGGGCACTTGCCGGAGGGTTCCGCGGATGGTTTCCGCTGTTTCATTGACGAATAAGGCAACGACGGAGACGAAAGGGGGAAGGGCTGCTACGATTTTTTTTGCCTGTTCGGGCGTGACGGCGCGTTTGCTGGCGGCGTAAAAAACCAAACCGATGGCATCGACGCCCAGCTCGGCGGCTTTTCGGGCGTCTTCGGGGCGGGTGATGCCGCAGATTTTGATGCGGATGGTTTTCATCTGTTTTCCTTTTTTGGGTCGGTCTGTTTGGTTGGTTGCAAAAGATGTGCCGCCGTTTAAATGGAGCATGGGTGTATTTTTGTTGATATCGTTCTTTACGGTCAAGGTTGTCTGAATATTTTCAGACGACCTTTTTGTCTGTCTTCTTCAACGTCTAACTTGAACAACTGACGCAAACCGGCATGCTGCCTTCGGGCGGCGGTTCGGCAAGGTCGGCGAACTCTGCCTGTTCGTCAAAGGGACGGGCGAGGCAGCGGCGCAGGCGTTCGATTTCGCGGTAGTCGCCGTTTCTGGCTTGGGCGATGGCTTGTTCGGCAAGGTAGTTGCGCAGGATGTAGAGCGGGTTGGTCAGGTTCATGCGTATTGCGCGTTCGGCAGGATTGCTGTTTTCGGCGCGCAGGCGTTGGCGGTAGCGTCCGAGCCAGCGGATGAAGGCGGGCGGAACGCCGTTTTTGAAGGTTTGTTCGAGTTTGGGCGGGAGGGGGTCGCCGTGTGTATTGCTGACTTCGGACAGGTTCCTGAAAAACAGGGTGAAGTCGGTTTTTTGATCTTGCAGGGCGGCGAAGAGGTCGGAGATAAGGCTTTCGTCGTCTCTCTTGTCTGCTTGCTGCAAACCGAGTTTGCGGCGCATTTTCTCTAAATAGGTCGTCTGAAAAACTTCTGTCCAGCCGTCGATGAGTTGCTCAAGGGTGTCGTGTGGGACGAGGGTGTCGAAGCAGGAGGCGAGGGCAGAGAAATTCCAATGGGCGACGAAGGGCTGGGCATTGTAGGCGTAGCGGCCTTGGGTGTCGGAGTGGTTGCAGACGTGGCGGCGGTCGTAGTCGTCGAGGAAACCGAAGGGGCCGTAGTCTATGGTCAGCCCCAGTGCAGACATGTTGTCAGTATTCATTACGCCGTGACAGAAGCCGACGCTTTGCCATGCGGCGACGGTATCGACGGTGCGGTTGCGGGTTTGTTCCAAAAGGGCGGCGTAGGGATTGTCGGCATCTTGGCAGCCGGGGTAGTAATGCCGGATGAGGTAGTCGGCAAGTTGTTGGATTTCGGCTTCGCGGCCGGTGTAGTAGAAGTATTCGAAATGGCCGAAACGCAGAAAGCTCGGGGCGATGCGGGTCAGAACGGCGGCGGTTTCGACGGTTTCACGATAAACGGGGTCGTCGCTGCCGCACAGGGCGAGGGCGCGGGTCGTGGGGATGCCGAGACCATGCATGGCTTCGGAACAGAGGTATTCGCGGATGGAGGAGCGCAAGACGGCGCGCCCGTCGGCAAAGCGGGAATAGGGCGTTTTACCTGCGCCCTTGAGCTGCCACTCTTGGCGTTGTCCTGCTGCATCGACGGAGTCGCCAATCAAAATTGCTCGCCCGTCGCCAAGGCGCGGGGTATAGACGCCGAACTGATGGCCGCTGTAAACACTGGCAATGGGCGCGGGCGCGTATTGCGGGGCGTTGCCGCTGAGGTAGGCAAGGTTGGCGGTCGTCTGAAAATCTGTATTCAGATTCAACTCTGCCGCCAAATCGGTGTTGAAGGCGACCCAGTAGGGCGCGGTCAGCGGCTCTGGAGAAACGCGGGAATAGAAAAACGGCGAGAGTTCGGCGAACTGTTGGGTAAGCAGGGGGAGTGTGTGCATGGGATTCCTGACGGGCGCGGGCGGGTTTGTATAACGCTCGGGTATGTTTATTGTGTTTTAGAGTTGGATGCTGTGTGTTTGATTTTCAAGCATTTTTAAAACAATGCCTGCTGCCATTGTTTCAAATAATCTGCCAGCGGTTTGGGCAAACCGTAATCCGCCAGATTTTCGGGTTTCACCCAGAAGCGGTTATCTTTTGATGCGTTTTCAGAATGGGGCAGCGTGTCGGGCGAACTGATTTGCGCTTCAAACGGCGTAATCATCAATAAACGATGCGTCAGGCGGTGGGTAAGGGCGGGTTGCTCGGAAAGGTCGTCTGAAAAAATGCCGAGCTTCTCGGCGCAATCGTATGTTCCGTCTAATTTTTCAAAACACGGCACGCAATACAGGCCGCCCCAAATGCCTTTGGCGGGGCGTTTTTCCAGTAAGATTGCGCCGTTTCCGTTGCGGACAATCAGCCAGTAAAGCGGCAGGGTTTGTACTTCGGGGGCGGTTTTTTTGCGCGGCAGCTCGGCGATGCGGTTTTGCTTTTTTGCTTCGCAGACGTCCGCCATCGGGCATTGATGGCACAAGGGTTTCGTCCGTTTGCACACGGTTGCCCCCAAGTCCATCAAGCCTTGGGTGTAGGCGGGCATATCGGCGTTTTCAGACGGCAGCAGGCTTTCGGCAAGCGTCCAGAGTGAGTTTTCAAATTTTTTGTCCTGCGGATTGCCGTTGCGTGCGAACACGCGGCAGAGTACGCGTTTGACGTTGCCGTCCAAAATGGTTTCGCGGCGGTTGAAGGCAAAGGCGCAAATAGCGGCGGCGGTGCTTCTGCCGACGCCGCAGAGGGTTTCCAAGTCTTTGCGTTCAGATGGAAATGTGCCGTCGAATTGTTCGACGACTTGTCGCGCGGCTTTGTGCAGATTGCGCGCGCGGCTGTAATAGCCCAAGCCCGCCCACAACGACAACACTTCGTCTTGCGGCGCGGCGGCAAGTGCCTGCACAGTCGGGAATTTTTCCAAGAAACGCGGATAGTAGTCTAAAACGGTGGCGACCTGCGTTTGCTGGAGCATGATTTCGGAAAGCCAGACGCAATAAGGGTTTTGCACTTGCCAAGGGAGGTGGTGGCGACCGTGTTGTTTCTGCCAGCGGATGAGCCGTTCGGAGAAGGGGATGGGTGTGTTCATTAATATCAATCGGTGGTTTTATTTATATTTAAAACAGTATGTTATGGTATAACATTGTAAAAATAATTCTTATTGACTTATTTTTTGTAGGGGTATATAACTCATATAAAGAGACTTTATTGCGGTATTGAAATTATTTATCAACCAGCAAGGAGTATCAGCATGAAAGCAATGGTTTATCACGGCGCAAACGACATCCGTTTTGAAGAAAAACCCCGTCCGCAGATTATCGATCCGACCGACGCAGTGGTGAAAATCGTCAAAACCACGATTTGCGGTACCGACTTGGGTATTTGGAAAGGCAAAAACCCCGAAGTCGCCGACGGCCGTATTCTCGGTCATGAAGGCATCGGTATTGTAGAAGAAGTCGGCGAGGCTGTAAAAAACGTCAAAGTCGGTGATAAAGTCATTATTTCATGCGTCAGCAAATGCTGTACTTGCGACAACTGCAAAATCCAACTCTATTCACACTGCCGCAACGGCGGCTGGATTTTGGGCTACATGATCGACGGCACGCAAGCCGAATACGTCCGCACGCCTTATGCCGACAACAGCCTTGTTCCGCTGCCCGACAATGTCAATGAAGAAGTTGCCCTGCTGTTGAGCGACGCCTTGCCGACCGCCCACGAAATCGGCGTGCAATACGGCGATGTCAAACCCGGCGACACCGTCTTCATCGCAGGCGCAGGCCCTGTCGGTATGTCCGCCTTGCTGACCGCCCAACTGTACAGCCCCGCCGCCATCATCGTTTGCGATATGGACGAAAACCGTTTGAAACTGGCGAAAGAATTGGGCGCGACCCATACCATCAACCCTGCTTCCGGCGATGTGAGCAAGCAAGTTGCCGATATCGTCGGCGAAGACGGCGTAGATTGCGCCATCGAAGCGGTCGGTATCCCTGCGACTTGGAATATGTGCCAAGACATCGTCAAACCGGGCGGTCATATCGCCGTCGTCGGCGTACACGGTCAATCCGTTGATTTCAAACTGGAAAAACTGTGGATTAAAAACCTCGCCATTACAACCGGCCTGGTAAACGCCAATACCACCGAAATGCTGATGAAGGCAATTTCCAGCAGCTCCGTCGATTACACCAAAATGCTGACCCACCGTTTCAAATTCAGCGAATTGGAAAAAGCCTACGACGTGTTCAAACACGCCGCCGAAAACCAAGCCATGAAAGTGGTGTTGGAAGCGGATTGATTTGAAGCAGATTATTGAGTTTTAAAAAGATAGAGGTCGTCTGAAAACAGATTTTCAGACGACCTTTTGTTTATGGGGCTGACGTTTAGTCGAAATGTAGCGATTTTTTTAAAGTCCATTCACGATAAATCTTGCCGTTCCCATTTTCAGACGACCTTTCGCCATCTATCCGTAAATTTTTTCCCTCACATCAACCAACGCCGCCAATGCTGAAGCGGCATTTACCGTTTCGGGTAGGTCGGCAGCCTCAAACGCTGTTTCCACTTCCGCCATCAGCCGTTCCGCTTTTTCCAGCAGGTCTTCGTAGGAGGATTCGCCGCGTTTGATGGCGAGCAGTTCGTCGCGGTTGGGGCGGCGCGGGCGGATTTCGCCGTGGCGGGCGATGTCGCGGGCGGTTTCGAGCAGGCGGAAGGTGTGCATCATGTTTTTGGCGTCGTAGCCCTGTCCGTGTGCCTGCGTGCCTTGGTAGCGCGTTTCGTTGCGTTCCGCCAGCCATTGCTGATAGGAGGCGTATTCGCGGCAGTAGCTGCTGTATCCGTCTTGGTTGAAGGAGAAGTAGGCAAGCGCTGTTTCACCTTCGGGAACGGAGCTGAGGGAGAGGTTGGTGGCTTCGGGTTTGAGCGCGACGCCGTGGTAGCCGCGCGTGCCGTCGGGGTCGTAAAACAGGGCGTAAAGTTCGCGGGCGTGGGCGATTTTGACCAAACCGACGCGCCGCTGCTCCATTTCGCGTTGCGAAAGCCAGTGTTGCAGCGGCACGGTTTGCGCGCCTTCTACAATGTGGCAGAAATCGAGCACGCTTTTCTTTTCAGACGACATCGGATTGCTGATTTTCTTGTTCAGCCCGCGTGCTTTTTTGATTTGCCCGTAGGCGTATCCGGCGAAACTTTGGCGGCAGGCTTTGGACACAAACCATTCGGTTTTGAACGTGTCCATCAGCGGCGAACGGTGGCGCACGCAGTCGGGCGGCGAGGCGAGCAGCTCCAGCGTGTTCGGGTTGCTTTGCAGCAAAAGTTCGATAAACCGCCCTAGCTCGTAATACACGATGTCGTTGGTTTCGTTGCTGATTTGCGGGACGTATTCCATGCCGTAAAACATGGATTTGGGCAGGTAAAACACGCCTTTGATGTCGGTATCGGATTCAGGCGTCGCCAAACCGTAGGCGTGGCTGCCGGAAACGGCTTCGAGCAGAAGCAGGTTTTGTGTGTGCAAGTCTTCGATGGTGAGCATTTTCAGACGACCTTTTGTGAGGTGTTGGGTATTGAAAAGCAGCCTGCACGTTCAGGCTGCCTTTGGTGTGTTTCGGATTTGTGAATCCAATTTACGGCTGCTGTTTATTGGAATTATCAAGCGAAGGAAATCCAAGATTTTTATCCCCGTTCCAAGATAAATTTTCTTTTTTCCAGAAATCGGTGTGAGACAGAATAACGCCAAGTTTAACCATAGCCAAATAAATAGCCTGCAACATATCTTCACCGATTGCCCTTCCCTCATCCAAATAATCATGTTTGCTTATTTTATATTGGCAAATATATGCTTTGTATTCGTCAGAAAAAAAGGGGAGATACATGGTAATTTCAACAGGCTCGCCATTTTCTGTATGTAATTCTCTATATCCTATGATTTTATGCATAAATTTATCCGTTTACCGCCACCAAAGTTTCACGGAATAATTCGTTCAACGGCCCGCTGTCGGCAGTTTGGACGGCAGGGGCGGACAATTCGGAAACTTCGTTATATAAATCAACAGTCAGGCGTTGCAATTCGGGCGACAACGTATGCAGGTAACTTTCATCCTGTTCCGCCTTGATGGCCACTAAATCGATAATTTGGGCGGCGCAGTCCGTTTGCCATTCGCTCATCAGCTCGGCCAACGTCATCGGCGGGATGCCGCCTTGTTTGACCGCCCAACGTGCCGCGAGCAGCGGGCGCAGGACGTAAAACCATTTTTTCAGTTTGACGGGGTGCGCCAAATCCATGTTTCTCAAAGCATTGCCCGCGATGCCGCGATAATGGTGCAGCAGCGCGGTAGCCTGCACATATTGCGGCGCAAGCGCGTTCAGACGGCCTGTGAAATCATCGTCCTGCGTATAAACCATCGGCGAACGCAGCCATTCGAGCAGCGTGGCATTGCTTTTCCGCAGCAGGCGCAAGGCCTTGCGGATGTCCCAGCCGCCGACGTCAAACCATTGGTTTTCGATAAATTCAAAGGTGTCTTTCGCTTCATCGATTTGCAGATAATATGGCTGCGGGCGGATATAAATGGCGCGCACGTCGTAATCGCTGTCGGGCGAGGCAAAGCCCCATGCGCGGCTGCCGCTCTCTACCGCCAGCAGGAAATGCAGCGGCTCGGTATGGGCGATGTGGGCGAGTTTTTCTTGAATGGCTTGTTTCATGATGTTTCTTTTAATAGAGGTCGTCTGAAAACCCTAACAACAGGTTTTCAGACGACCTTTGCTTTTGATGGATAGTTGATGCACCCGAATCAGTCTTTCAAACGCAATTCGGCAGAGCGCGCGTGGGCGGTCAGGCTTTCGCCGTGCGCCAACACGCTGGCGATTTTACCCAGTTTCTGTGCGCCTTGTTCGGAGACTTGAATCAGGCTGGAGCGTTTTTGGAAGTCGTAAGTGCCCAGCGGCGAGGAGAAGCGGGCGGTACGGCTGGTGGGCAGGACGTGGTTGGGTCCGGCGCAGTAGTCGCCGAGGCTTTCGCTGGTGTAGCGTCCCATGAAAATCGCGCCGGCGTGGCGGATTTTTTTCGCCCATTCCTGCGGGTTTTCTACCGACAATTCCAAGTGTTCGGGGGAAATGTAGTTGGCGATTTCGCAGGCTTCGTCCAAGTCTTTGACGAGTATCATCGCCCCTCTGTTGCCGAGCGAGGCTTCGATGATGTCGCGGCGGGGCATGGTTTCGATGAGGCGGTTCATGGCAGCTTGAACTTCGTCGAGATAGGGCTGCGACGTGCCGATGAGGATGGCTTGGGCGATTTCGTCGTGTTCGGCTTGGCTGAACAAATCCATCGCCACCCAGTCGGTGGGCGTGGTGCCGTCGGCGATGACGAGGATTTCAGACGGCCCCGCCACCATGTCGATGCCGACCACGCCGAACACGCGGCGTTTGGCGGCGGCGACGAAGGCGTTGCCCGGTCCGGTGATTTTATCGACCTTCGGTACGGACTCGGTGCCGTAGGCGAGGGCGGCAACCGCCTGCGCGCCGCCGACGGTGAAGACTTTGGTGACGCCCGCGACGAAGGCGGCGGCAAGTACGATGTCGTTGCGTTCGCCTTTGGGCGTGGGGACGACCATGATGATTTCTTTCACGCCTGCGACATGGGCAGGCATGGCGTTCATGATGACGGAACTCGGATACGCCGCTTTGCCGCCGGGGACGTAAATGCCGACGCGGTCAAGCGGTGTAATCTGTTGTCCCAACAGCGTGCCGTCTTCGTCCTCATACGTCCACGATTCCATTTTTTGGCGTTGGTGGTAGCTTTCGACCCGCGCGGCAGCGGTTTTCAAGGCCGTCTGAATTTCGGGTTGCAAACGCTCAAACGCGGCCTGTAAATCGTCTTGAGTGAGGATGAGGTCGGTTATGGTTTGGGCGGACGTGCCGTCGAAGCGGTTGGTGTATTCGATGAGCGCCGCATCGCCACGTTTTTGCACGTCGGCGCAGATGTCGGCGACGATGCGGTCGATTTCGGGATTTTGCGCGGTCTCAAAAGCCAGCAGGGCTTTGAGTTCGGCTTGGAAATCGGGCGATTGGGTGTTGAGTTTTTTCATGATTTGGGATTCTCCTTTTTTATTTTTGGACTTGGGGTCGTCTGAATATTCTCTTGTTCAGTCTCTGTTTCTGTTTTAGGTCTGATATACGCTTTTTCTCCCCCGCTACCAAACTTCAATTCGGGCAGGCATTTTTGTTGCAGACCGAGTTTGGCTAATACGTCTTTGCTACGAGAGGTGGTATGGAAACGGTAACGGGTTTGTTTTCTGCCGTTTTTGGTTTCTTCAAGCGTTTCGAAACCGTCCACTTCATATGCGCTGACGACGGCGTTTTGCAGCCCGGTATGAACACCGATAACGTATTTCACTTTTGAAGCGACGTCTTTACCGATAACCCAGTTGCCCAACGTGCGCGATTTGAGGTTGGCATCGTCTTGGTTGTCGAAACGGTAGTCCGATTCTTCGTCGGTATCCAAGTCCAAAGCGTCTTGGATTTTGACGGCGAGAATCAGCCTGTCGGGATTAATCTCGTTAAGCGGGAGAGAAGAGAATCCGAAGCGGCGATCCAGTTTTTCCACGCTAATGCCACCCGGACCATGTCCAGCAATTTTATTTTTGAGTTTTTTACCCAAGACAGATTTAACAAAATGAATTAAGGTGGTTTCGGCGGTTTGCGCTTCGGCTTCGGTCAGATGATAGCTGATGATATGGCGGCCGAGTTTCTTACATTTGGCGATGGCTTTGCGTGCCGGTACGTCAATGTCGCCGTCTTGCGAACGGGCGGCCTGTTCATGCTCAAAGATGCGGTTGTCGCAGCCTTTGCCGATGTAGAGGATTTTGTCTTTTTTCAGGTCGGTCAGACAATAGACGTAAAACCGACGCTCGCCGTTATTCAAAACGGAAAGGGTTGAATCTGAAAATTTTTTTATTTTTGCAACCATTTTAAATCCTCCTATACAGTTTACTGCCGGTGGTATTTTCAGACGACCTGTCGGCGGGAACGGCTAGGGTCGTCTGAAAACGCATCTTCATTCAAATGAATGCTCACCCCGCCTTCGCTGCGCTGCCGAACGCCTGAATAATCGGCTCCAGCAGCGCGTGTTTCGTTTTCAATGCGGCTTTGTTGACCACCAGACGGCTGGAAATATCGACAACGTGTTCGACCGCTTCCAAGCCGTTCGCCTTAAGCGTGTTGCCGGTGGAGACCAAATCGACGATGGCGTCGCTCAGGCCGACCAGCGGCGCAAGCTCCATCGAGCCGTAGAGTTTGATGATGTCGACGTGGACGCCTTTGCCGGCGAAATGCTCGGCGGCGATGTTGGGGTATTTCGTCGCGATGCGCAGGCGGCTGCCGGGCTGCGAGGCGGCGGCGTAGTCGAAACCTTTGCGGACGGCGACCATCATGCGGCATGCGGCGATGTGCAAATCCAGCGGCTGGTAAAGCCCGCTGCCGCCGTGTTCGATCAAAACGTCTTTACCCGCGATGCCGAAGTCTGCCGCGCCGTATTGGACGTAAGTCGGCACGTCGGTGGCGCGGACGATGACGAGGCGGATGTTTTCATGGTTGGTGCCGATAATCAGTTTGCGCGATTTTTCGGGTGCTTCGGCGGGAACAATGCCCGCCGCCGCCAAAAGCGGCAGGGTTTCTTCAAAGATGCGCCCTTTGGACAGGGCAATGGTCAGCGTGTTTTCAGTCATTGTTGTTGTGTGCCGTCAGACTTCGAACCTGTATCAAGCAGGCGGTCTGACTTTCTCCACTATATGTTTCAGATGGGAAAAAGGTCGTCTGAAAACCGCGACCGGCATTCAGACGACCCCATGCGGATCAAAGCAGTTTTTTGATGTCGGCGGCAATGGTTGCCGGCTCGCTGCCGTAACGCGAGAAAATCGCCACTTCGCCGGTTTTATCGATCAGATACGCGCCGGAAGAGTGGTCAACCAAATAGTTTTCGCTGTCTTCTTTTTGATTGACTTTGGAGGACACCACGCGGTATTGCTGTTTGATGACCGGCAGGCTTTGGTCGCCTGTCGCAGTCAGACCGATAAATTCAGGATTGAACTGTTTGACGTATTTGCCGATGACTGCGGGCGTGTCGCGCTCGGGGTCGATGCTGACGAACACCACTTTCACATCTTTCGCCTGATCGCCCAACTGTTTCAATGTGTCGCTGTAAGTCAGCAATTCGGTCGGACAAACGTCGGGGCAGTGCGTATAACCGAATGAAAGGATCACGACTTTGCCTTTCAGGCTGCTTAAGCTGAACGGCTTGCCGTCGCCGTCGGTCAGCGTGAAATCGCCGCCGATGTCTTCTTTACGCATATCCGTTCCGGGCGCTTGCGGTGCGGGCGCGGTAGCGGCAGGTGAGGATGCGGCGGGAGCGGAAGCAGGCTGTTCGGCCGGAGCAGCTGTTGAAGAAGCGGCTGAAGCAGGGGCAGGATTTTGTTCCGGCGCTTTGGCTTCTGGTTTGCAGGCAGCAAGTGCGGCAAGGGCGAATGCGCCCAAAATGGCGGTACGGATTGCAGTAGGCATCATAAAAATTCTCCAATGCGGGTATGGTGTGTGAACGTCGTCTGAAAATAAAAAAATGAAACGAACGCTGCCATCTTAGCGCGTTTGCAACATTTAATATAGCGGTTTATGCCGTTTTTCGGCTGAAAATGAATGATGTTTGATATAAGTGGAAAGAGTAGGGCGCGTCGGGAACAAAATAAAATGAATTTAATGTTTTTAAAAATCAAAAATATAAGCAATATGTCTGCAAACAAGGCAAGATTTTGCTTTACAAGCCCGAATACGTCGCTATAATAGCGACTTCTTCACCAGCCCAGGTGGCGAAATTGGTAGACGCAGGGGACTCAAAATCCCCCGCCGCAAGGTGTGTCGGTTCGAGTCCGACCCTGGGCACCACAATAAACCGCTTATCAGCGGTTATTTTTTTGCCTGTCGAAAACTCATATTAGAAGCCAACATTTTGATCAATCAGGATTTTTGTTGGTTTTGCCATGTTCTCAGTATTGGATCAAAACAAACACGCGGTTCAGCAAAAGTCGGATTCATTTACCTCTTATTTCTCCGCTTATGTTGAATAAATACCGCCAAGCCCGTTTTATGACAAAGGTCGTCTGAATAAACTATACTTTCATACGACCCCTATTCAATCACGGAGCTTATTTATGTCCATCCGTCTGACCACGCTGTCTTTAATAGTTGCCGTCGCAGCCTGTACGCCCACCGATTCCCCATCGGCAGAAACCTCGCCGACCGTCACCAAATCCGCCATCGATACTGCCTACTGGACCGAACAGCCCTATTGCAGCGGTCGCTATCAATTACGCCTGCCGTCCAAACGCCGTCATGGCAGTACGCACCTTGATTACAACGGCTGGAGCGTGATGGTCATGTTTAACGACTGGAAGAGAAACGTTAGGACCATCAATGAGACTAAGCAAAATGGTAGAGATGGAACGGATATTGTCGTCGATACCCGCACCCTGATTCCGGATCGGGCAATGATGCAGGTAACGCGCGGGGGATTTCATTGGGAAAACATTATCGGGAAAGACGGTATGCCCTACGAAGCCGACTTATATTTCAAACTGGATAATGATGACGCCTATATCGTACGCAGTTTTTTCTATATCCCTGCCGACAATAAGAAAGCCCCTGCCAACTGGAAAGCCCAAGAAAAAGAGCTGATAAACGGCATGGAGAAAAAATTCCGCCAAGAAATCCTCAATGGATTGAAAACCAGGCAGGAATTTGAAGTACCGAACCGACACGGCATCTGTCTGATAGGCGGTTTTATCGCCGATGACGGCAAAAAACCGTTTGAAGTTCATAGCACCGTCGAATTTGCCAAGCAACACGATATGAGTCTGGAAATCATGCACGGCGATGTGTTGAAAGCGGGCGAAGCGACGTTGCTGCAACGCAAAGTTGATCCAGAAAAAGGCTTATTGGTTAAAGCGCTAACCCGCACCATCCGCCAAGGCAAACGCACCATCAACGGTATGTCGGGTGAGGAAAAATTGGTGAAATGGGGTGGCAACAAATATATGTTCTTTTGGGAACGCGACGGTGGCGACCCGCGCATCATGATGCAGTTTGGCACTGAGAAAAAAGACGGAACGAAGCGCAGTGAAGCCGAAGTCCTTGTGATTTGGGATACGGTTTTGCCGACTTTGAAACCTGTGAAGCAATAGCGATGGAAAAGGTCGTCTGAAAATTTTCAGACGACCTTTTTACTGAAAAGCAACTTATCGCGGCTCTTGCCGAAAGGGAGGAAATCGGGATGAATATAGTGGATACGAAGCAGAAAAACCTACACCCTCTCCTTTCGTTTGAAGGCGGAGAGAAAATCCCGAAGCGGGTCATGCAGACAAATCATGCTTTTTGCCGTGCCAACAAAAAACCTGCCGTTTTCGGCAGGTTTTTTATCGGATGACTACTGTATTACAGGCCGCTCAGACGGGCGGTGTCGTGTGCAATCATCAATTCTTCGTTGGTCGGAATCACAACGGCGACGGCTGCGCTGTCGGCAGTCGTAATCACGCCTGCGTTACCGAAGCGGGCTTTCAGGTTGGCTTCGTGGTCGGCTTTCAGACCGAGGAAGCCCAAGTAGCCGAGTACGCGCTCGCGGATGATGTCGGAGTTTTCGCCGATACCGCCGGTGAAGACGAGTGCGTCAAGACCGCCGGCTGCGACAGCCATGCTGCCGATGTATTTGGCGAGGCGGTAGATGAAGACGTCCAAGGCAAGTTTCGCGCCGGGATGGCCTTTGCCGGATTCTTCTTCGATGGTACGGCAGTCATTGGACAGGCCGGACAAGCCGAGCAGGCCGGATTTTTTGTTCAGCATGTCGGTGATTTGGGTGATGGTCATGTTGGCGTTTTCAGCGAGGAAGCCGAAGACTGCGGGATCGATGTCGCCGCTGCGCGTACCCATCACGAGGCCTTCCAGCGGGGTCAGACCCATGCTGGTATCGCGTGATTCACCGTTGGCAACGGCGGTAATGGACGCGCCGTTACCCAAGTGGGCAATCACCATGCGCAGGTCTTTTTTGTCTTTGCCGAGGAAGCGTGCGGTTTCGTCGGCAACGAAGCGGTAGCTGGTACCGTGCGCGCCGTAGCGGCGCAAGCCGTATTTTTCATACAGTTCATGCGGAATCGCGTATGTGTAGGCGTGTTCCGGCATGGTTTGGTGGAAGGCGGTGTCGAAAACGACGACGTTGGGCAGGCCTTTGAAAATGCTTTGCGCGGCACGCAGGCCCAAGAGGTGCGCGGGGTTGTGCAGCGGGGCGAGCGGGATACATTTTTCGATGCCGGCGATGACTTCGTCGTCAACGAGGATGGATTCGCTGTACAGTTCGCCGCCGCTGACAACGCGGTGGCCGATGGCGCCGATGCGGCTGTCGAGGCCGTGGGCTTTGAGTTCCTCCATCAGGGCTTCAACTGCGCCGGTGTGGTCGGGCTTGGCGGACAGGTCGACTTTGTGTTTTTCGCCGTTTACTTTGAACGTGATGTAAGCGTCGGGCAGGTTGAGTTTTTCGGCAAGGCAGCTGAGCAGGACTTCGCCGCTGTCGTTATCCAGCACGGCGCCTTTGAGGGATGAGCTGCCGCAGTTCAAAACTAAGATGAGTTTTTGGGTCATTTGTTGTGGCTCCTGGATGTTTCAGACGACCTGTGCGGGCAGTATCGGCAATCTGTTCTTTGTCGTGGATATACCGCCAAACACCTCCCGCAGGCATAGTGGATGCGCTTGAGGTTCGAGCCGGGCATCTGCGCGGCAGGCCGTATCGGTTGGTGGCGTAAAATCTATGAAAGAAAAATGACCGCTACATTCGGAATGGGGCAACTTTATGAATATTGCTTTCCGTGTGGTTTCTGCCGCCGCCGGTTGGACGGGGTCGTCTGAAATCGGTTGATGAATGTAAACCGCGCTATTCTAGCAAAAAACGGGGGCGGCTGCTTGGCTTAATGTTTGACTTGGAGCAGGCGGAAAGCGATAAAGGAAGATATTGATGTTTAAAGGGAAACGGTTTGTTTTCAGACGACCTGTCGAACGCGGGGGCGTAAAGCCCTTTGCAGGGGCGTGTCAAACTGTTACATTTAGAAAGTTTTTGTATTCACTATGTCGTCTGAAAACAGCGGCAGCCTTTTAAGATTCTTTGATATGCACTATTTCAGTATCCATACGCAACAAGGCGCCCATGTGGGCTTTTTCATCATGCTGCCGGATGATGAATCCGAAACGCAGCCGCAGAGCGGGCGTTTTGCCGTCAAGCTGCAAAGTGAAGAAGGCGTGGCGGCGGAGGCTTTGGTTCCTTTCGGGCAAACCGAGATTCCGCAATATTGGCGCGTCGTGAAAGACCGTATCGAGCTGTTTTTCGACGACGCCCTTGTCGGCTCGCTGCGCAACGAATATCTGACCGTATCGGGACAGACTTTCATGTTGACCGATTTGACCGGAGCGATGTGATGGAAAGTATGTTTATTTTAGTGCCCATCAGCATTATTTTGGCGTTTGCCATCGGCTATTTTTTCTGGTGGTCGGGCAAAAACGGACAGTTTGACGATCTCGAAGGACCGGCACACCGCATTCTGATGGACGACGATTCCACCGACAAGCTGCTTGAAAACGAAATAGAAAAAGAAGAACAAGAATCCGAAAAATGAGCCTCAAAAAAGACAATCTGAATTTCCCGACCAGCCGCCGTTTCGCCCCACTATTCGGCACGCAGTTTCTGGGCGCGCTCAACGACAATATGTTCAAAACCGCGCTGTTTGTGATGATCAGCTTCTACGGTTTGGGCAAAAACAACCTCCTGCCCGCCAGCCAAATGCTGAACTTGGGCGCGCTGCTGTTTATCCTGCCGTATTTCCTGTTTTCCGCGCTGTCGGGACAACTGAGCACCAAATTCGACAAAGCCGTCTTGGCACGATGGATCAAAGTATTGGAAATCGTCATTATGGCGGTGGCGGCGTTCGGCTTCTATATCCAGTCCGCCCCGCTGCTCTTGGTCTGTCTGTTTTGCATGGGCGCGCAATCGACGCTGTTCGGCCCGCTGAAATACGCCATCCTGCCCGATTACCTCAACGACAAAGAGCTGATTATGGGCAACAGCCTGATCGAATCAGGAACGTTCATCGCCATTTTGTTCGGTCAGATTTTAGGCACGTCCGTCGCAGGCTTGCCGCCCTCCGTCGTCGGCATCTTAGTCTTGCTCGTCGCCATCGGCGGCACGCTGACCAGCTTCTTCATGCCTAACGTCCCCGCCAAAGCCCCCAACACGAAAATCGAATGGAACATCGTCAAAGGCACGCACGCGCTCCTGCGCGAAACCGCGCAATATGATTCCGTCTTCACATCCATCATCGGCATTTCATGGTTTTGGTTTATCGGCTCGGTTTACACCACCCAACTGCCGACCTTCACGCAAATCCATTTGGGCGGCAACGACAACGTCTTCAACCTCATGCTCGCCCTATTCTCCATCGGCATCGCCGCCGGCTCGGTGTTGTGCGCCAAACTCAGCCACGAACGCTTGCTCTTGGGCTTGGTAACCGTCGGCACGACGGGTTTGACCGTATTCGGCTTGATTTTGGTATGGCTGACCCAAGGGCAACGCTTTACCGAACTCAACGGCATCACCTGGTTCCTGTCGCAAGGCATGGCGTATCCCGTCATGCTCGTCATGACGCTGATCGGCTTCTTCGGCGGCTTCTTCTCCGTCCCGCTCTACACTTGGCTGCAAACCGCCAGCAGCGAATCCTTCCGCGCCCACGCCGTCGCCGCCAACAACATTATCAATGGCGTGTTCATGGTATCGGCTGCCATTTTAAGCGCGGTACTCTTGATGCTGTTCGACAGCATTTCCCTGCTTTACCTGATCGTCGCCATCGGCAATATCCCCTTGATTGTTTACCTGATACAGCGCGAACCCCGTTTCTTAAACGATATGGGCAAGATATTTCACAATATCGGCAAACGGTAAGCCTAAGCTTAAAAAAGGTCGTCTGAAAACGGGAATCCCATTTTCAGACGACCTTTTTGTCGTTCTTGAATCCGTCCAAAGCGGTCGGTATTCAATTATGAAGTCAGCGCAGCTTTGAGGATTTTGTTGACTTCACCCATATCGGCCTTGCCCGCCAACTGGGTTTTCAACACGCCCATGGCTTTGCCCATGTCAGCCATTCCGGAAGCCCCGGTCATGGCGATTACGGTTTCCACGGCAGTGCGGATTTCTTCGGCAGACATCATTTGCGGCAGGTAGCGGTGCAGGATTTCGATTTCGGCATTTTCTTTGTCTGCCAGGTCCTGACGGCCTGCTTCGGCGTAGATGTTGGCGCTGTCTTTGCGCTGTTTGACCATTTTGGTAATGATGGCAATCACTTTGCCGTCATCGGCTTCGGTGCGCTCGTCCACTTCAAATTGTTTGATGGCGGCATTGATGAGGCGGATAGTGCTTAAAGCAGTTTGATCTTTGGCACGCATCGCGGTTTTCATGTCTTCGGTTAATTGTGCTTTCAGGCTCATGGGATGACTTTCAGGAAAAGATGGAAGATGGGATTGCACATACTGCCTTAGGGGATTCTCTATTTTTCAGACGACCCCTTGCCTTACAGGTCGTCTAAAAAACAAAACACACCGCAGGTCAAGCCTTGCGGTGTGTTTCGGCATCACAGGGCAGACCTGCAATTGATGTTTAGTACATTTTAGGAGGCAGTTGTTGGCTGCGCAGGCGTTTTTGCAGGCGTTTTACGGCTGCGGCTTTTTTGCGTTTGCGCTCGGTAGTTGGTTTTTCGTAAGCTTCACGGGCGCGCAGCTCGGTCAACAGACCGGTTTTTTCTACGGCACGTTTGA
>ERZ772935.144-NODE-144-length-28354-cov-17.851267_pt1 | contig 28354 bp, 18 predicted proteins | sample MGYA00511683_ERZ772935 | MGnify/ENA primary metagenome ERZ772935 (study PRJEB29015, sample SAMEA2738086) | human oral metagenome | biome: human oral; feature: human-associated habitat; material: saliva | place: China | collected 2228 ...
TCAAGGCCGACTACGTCAAGGCCTGGTGGAACCTGGTGAACTGGGAGAACGTCGCAGAGCGTTTCGCAGCAGCCCTGTGATCACTGCTTGTTTGTTTTAAAGGTTGTGGCCCCCGCCTGAAGGCCGGGGCCACAACTCTATCCACTGATGGAGTGACCAGCTGCTCAAAGGCTTGAGCTCAGACGTGTCTGGAGCTCTCGGTATTGTGCAAGCTTTTGTGGAACATCAGCGATGTAGCTGATCAGCATGACTTCATCGACGCGGTGGTTACGCGCAAAGTTCGCAATCGTTTGAGCAACCTGGTCGTAGGTGCCGATGATGATCGAGCGATCGCGCTGTGCCCATCGCAGTGCGTCTTCTCGGTCTTCGGCGCTCATCTGCTCGGGTCGCTGGAACCGCACGGGGCGTCCCAGTCGTAAACACATGCGGAAGCTCAATGCGGGAAGTGCTTGTTCTAGGGCTTCCGCTTCAGTTTCTGCAGCGCTCACCGCGAGCGCGGAAAGCGTCTGTCCTTCACCTTCACCCAGATTTTCGGGCAGGTGTGCGCGGTAGTGGTCCATGACCTCGGGCTGTTGCTGGCCGCTAAAGAACTGCGCGTAGGCGTAGTTCATGTTTCGAGTCCCCGCCCAGGCCGCGCTCTGGCCTGAAGACCCCAGCAACCACAGTTCGGGAAGCTCATCGGGATGCGGGTAGACATCCACCGAGGCGTAGGGGTGCCCCTCCGGCAAAGTCCCTCGCATGAAAGCCAAAGTTTCATCGATCAGAGCATTGATCGCACCAGGATCAATTGTTGTGCCCTGATTGAGCGCGCGGGCGGAGATCATGTCACCGCCGGGGGCTCGTCCCAATCCCATGTCGACGCGTCCGGGGAACAAGGTGGCCAGAGTGAAGAACTTTTCTGCCATCTGTAAGCTGCCCTGATGCATAGCCATCACGCCACCCGAACCAATGCGAATACGCGAGGTTCGGTCCAGAAGGTGAGTCATCACCAGCTCGGGAGCGGACGACATAAAGACCGGTGTGTTGTGGTGCTCTGCGATCCAGAAGCGATGGAAACCCATCTCTTCTAGTCCGCGAGCCAAGGACACCATGTCTTCCAGTGCCTGATGCGGAGTCGATCCATCAAAAAGCGGAACCTGTTCCAGTGCTGAGAGGCGCATTGTTACCCTTCCGTTTCACAAAATATCCGCTACTTAAACACGGTTATTCCTGAGGATACTCCGCCAGGAAGGAGCACGCTGAACTCAGCGGAAAGCAGCACCCCGCCTCGGCGGAATTGCAGGCATGCCCAAGCCGACCACGCGGTGTCCCTCGCCATCAGAAGAACCACCACCGGATCCACACCCGCAACCACCACTGGAGGCACCAGCGACGGCCTCGCCGCCCAGGTCTTCAGAATCAAAATCGATCCCGACCAACTGCAGCACGCCATCTTCTTCACCATCACGCTCGGCGGCATTGTGCTGTTGGACAGCGGTTGCCAGCATCAGCTTGATTCGGTTGAGCTGATTGACTTCCGAGGCACCCGGATCGTAGTCGACCGCGACAATGTTTGCTTGCGGGTAACGGTTGCGCAGCGCGCGGAACATGCCCTTTCCAACGATGTGGTTCGGTAGGCATGCAAATGGCTGTGCGCAGATGATATTCGGGCATCCGTGTTCGATCATGTCGACCATCTCGGCCGTCAAGTACCAGCCTTCACCGGCCTGGTTCCCAAGGCGCGCGATGTCCTCTGAGCGCGAGATCATCTCTTCGATGTCGCGATGGGCTTCAAACTTCCCATTTGTCTCTTCGAAGGCCTTGTGAACTGGGATTTCATACTTCTTGAGCAGCCACAGAGCCATTGGCATGATCTTGCGCTGTTTACCGTCGATCCCCAGGTTCTCGTAATCCCACTCCGCGCTGTCCGACGCGGTCGACACCGTCAAGGGCTGGTGGAAGAACTGAGCGTTCGCGCTGACGCCGCGGCCGTTGTTTCTGAGCTGAGGCTCGGGCACTAACTGCCCGGCCACCGCACACAACGAGAGGCGGGATCCTTCGGGGTCCCGCCTCTCGTTGTATCACTGAGCATCTGGAAGGCGGCGGGAGGCCTGCGAGCCCGTCAGGACCTGCTTCTGTGAACGCATCCTGCGCGCGTTAACCCGGTGGGTGACTGTGCGGGCAGGCTGCCCACCACGCCACCAATGGGGTTTAGCCGTGCATCAGCGGGGGTGCCAGTAGATGGGCCCAGCTGCCAGTCCCACGGCGCGAAAAAACTCGCCCGACACGGCCCCTCCAGCGACATCTCCGCGAAAAAACTCGCCCAGCACGCCTGAAAACAGCGTTTTTCGCCCGTTTGGGCTTGCAGGGCGAACTTTTTCGCACACCGCAGCAGAAATAGAGGACGCTGGGCGAACTGTTTCGCGCGTGTGCGCTGATAGAGCCGAGCAGGGTGAGTTGTGTCCCGCCTGTGGGTCGGGATGGAGCTGGGGTGAAAGAAAAACCGCCCCTGCGTGAGGTGTTGTGGGGTGCCGTGAAATATTCTTCGCCCCGGCACGCCGAAAAGTGCAGTATTTTGCCCATTTTGAGCGAGCAGGGGCGATATTTCTTTCACTGAGGACGTGAGTCAAGCGGTGGGGCGCCCTGCTGGGGCGATATTTCTTCCATGGAGGCTCGCTGGAAGTGGCGGTGGTTGCCGTGGAGTGCCTCGATGAGACCGATACCCCCATGCCGCGTGTCAGTGCCTGGTTGCGGCACCCGTGGGTGGTGGCTGGGACTGCCTCAGAAAAGTCGCACGTAATTCGATTGGGTTAAGTTTCAATAAAGTCTGAAAACGTTGCAATTCCAACGATCTGATTTTCGAATTTGAAAGGGGTGTGGGGGAATTGCATGCGAAATTGGGTGTGGGCGCAGAAATGATGTGCGTTAGGGTTGGCTGCCAGAGATGGGGTTCAAGTAGGAGACAGGCTGCGGTGCCCGTGGGCGGTGGCGGGGCCTGGCCGGGCTTCGAGGCGACGCGCCGAGCGAAGCTCGCGGCGCGGACGGCTCGCGGGCGGGCCGCCGCCCACCGGCACACACAGCGGCCGGGGACTATAGGTCACGAACGTGGTGCTTAAGTTCCGTGTTTAGGTTGGGATTGCGGGCGAAAGTCGCTGTTATTTAGGTTCGGGCGGTTAATCGCGCAGCTTCCTTGACTTTCTGGGGTGATCGTGTAGTGGGTGAGAACACGATCGAATCGTGCTCGGCGTTGCCCGGTGTGCGCTGTGCCGATGAAGAAGAATGGACACACCGCGGCGGGCGCTCAACGGTGGAAATGCACCTCGTGCGCCCTGTCAACCACATGTCCATCAGGGCGTGCGCGCCGACACGAACAAGCCGATGAGCTGGCAGACTTCATCGCGTGGGCGACGTCTCGGCACACCCAAGACGAACAGGAAGGCTCAGCGCGCGCTTTCCGGCGTCGTACCTGTTGGTGCTGGCAGGTGCCGGTACCTCACCCGCCCGTCACCGGGCAGGTCCACGATCAGATCTTCATTGACGGCATGCACCTGTCAGGCGGATGGGTGCTGCTGATCGCCCGAGACCGCGAGCATGTGCTGGAGTGGCAGTGGGCGGCCAACGAATCCGCGCAGGCCTACACGGCCCTACTTGAACGCCTCGCTCCTGCCGATGTGGTCACCACCGACGGTGCTGCAGGCGCCTTGGCGGCTATCGCGCACCTATGGCCCTCCACGCGCGTGCAACGCTGCCTGGTCCACGTTCATCGTGACATCATCCGCGACCTCACCATGCATCCCAGAACCGAACCCGCACGGGCGTTGCTGGCCTTGTCACGACGCTTGACGAGCATCACCAGCGTCGACCAAGCCAGCGCGTGGTTGACGATGCTCCACGACTTTGGGCACACCTTCCGAGAATGGATGTCACAGCGCACCTTCGCCGCTCAAGACCCTGCATGGGCGTCAAAAACCGGTAAAACCTGGTGGTACACGCATGAACGCACGCGCCGCGCCTACCGACGCTTGGCACGACTGGCACGCCAAGGAGTGCTGTTCACCTACCTGACCAACCCCGACGGCACACCAGCCGACCCGCCGGCCTGCGCCACCACCAACCACGTCGAATCCATCAACGCTGTCGTGCGTGAACTCCTCCACGCTCACCGCGGTGCCAGTGCCTACCACCAAGCCGTCATCGCCGAATGGGCTCTCCTCCTGCGCACCCCACAACCCCCGACCCCCACCGAAGTCCTGACCCAATGGGAACACGACGGGCGCCCCACACCCCGCCGGATCCCCACACCAAAACACCCCAACCACACCGATCAGAAACGCCACGGAATCCCGGAAGGAACCCCCACCCCAGAAGAAGGACTCTGGCCACGCAAAGGCTGGGCCGGACGCGCCCACTAGACCCACGACACGCCGTCTAAAGCACCACGTTTGCGCCTATAGCCCGCGGCCGGGGCCTCCGGCGCCCAGAACACCCGTGGGGCCACAAGCCACACGGCAACACGGCACGCCAGTTAGGCATAACAAAACCGCCCGGCCCCAACTGGGGCCGGGCGGCAGTGGCGGTAGCGCTGGGATTTGAACCCAGGGTGGCTGTGACACCACACAGCATTTCGAGTGCTGCACCTTCGGCCGCTCGGACACGCTACCTTACCCGGATACTCTACTACACGAACCCCCCGACTACGCAAATCGACCACCCACGCTGGGAGCAGAGCCACACTCCTAAGCCCCGAGTCCGCGCACCCACACGCACAAGCCGCTACGCGATCGCTTCCAACTCACCACGACCACCACGACCACCACGAACGTCAGGCAGTCCCGGCAAGGCCTGACAGTGCTCGACAACGCTCCGGCAGCAGTTGCGGCCACATCCAGGAGCATCCGAACAACACTCCACTCTCGCCCACCACACCACAGGCCCTCACGCAACGCTCGAAGAAGCAACCGCGCGCTTGCCCCGAACCCGGACATCCACACCAACACCAGGACCCGATAGTGAAGGCTTACCTTAATGACACCCCGTTCACCATTGGCTCGGCCACACGATTGCACTACGCTGGCAGGGTATCTATTCAACGCAGCGAGAGGAATATTCGTGTCTGCGCCACATGCGACTAAGGAGACGTCGCTCAAAGAACTTACGCTACGCGGCATTATCATCGGCGGAATTATCACGCTGGTGTTCACGGCCGCGAACGTGTACCTGGGCCTGAAGGTTGGTTTGACCTTCGCGACCTCGATCCCGGCGGCTGTCATTTCGATGGCAGTGCTGCGTTTCTGGGGGGACCACACGGTCCAGGAGAACAACATCGTTCAGACGATTGCGTCGGCGGCAGGTACGCTGTCGGCTGTCATTTTCGTTCTGCCTGGCCTGGTGATTGTGGGCTGGTGGACGGGCTTCCCCTACTGGCAGACCATGTTTGTGTGCGCCGTGGGCGGCACGCTGGGCGTCATGTATTCGATTCCGCTGCGCCGCGCGCTGGTGACAGGGTCGGATTTGCCATACCCGGAGGGTGTGGCAGGCGCTGAGATCCTGAAGGTCGGCGACGCCCAGGATGCGGGCGAGGACAACAAGCGAGGCCTCCTGGCGATCACGTGGGGCGCCGTCGCGGCGGCCACGATGACGCTGCTGGGCTACCTGAAGGTGGCGGCTTCCGAGGTGGGCACGGCTTTCAAGATTGGTTCGACGGGCACGATGATTTCGACGTCCCTGTCGATGGCGCTGATCGGCGTGGGCCACCTGGTTGGCATGACGGTGGGCGTCGCGATGCTCATCGGCATGGTGATCTCCTACGGCGTCCTGCTGCCCCTGTACGCGAACGGCCAGCTGGAGGGCGCGGGCGACCTGACCGACGCCCTGTCGACGGTGTTCAAGTCGGACGTGCGTTTCATTGGCGCGGGCGTCATGGCGGTCGCGGCTGTCTGGACGCTCATTAAGATCATGGGCCCCATCGCCCGCGGCATGTCGGAGTCGCTGCGTGCCTCGCGCACAGCTCAGGACGGTGGCGCACAGATCGACCGCACCGAGCAGGATATTCCCGGCAAGTGGGTCATCATTTCCATCTTCGTGGCCATGATTCCGATCGCGGGCCTGCTGTGGTGGTTCATGCGCGGTACGCAGATTGAGCACAACACGGCGGTCCTGATCGCGATTTCGGTTCTCTTTATCCTGCTGGTGGGCCTGCTGGTCGCGGCGGTGTGTGGTTACATGGCGGGCCTGATTGGCTCGTCGAACTCGCCGGTGTCGGGCGTGGGCTTGCTGGTTGTCGTCATCACGGCAGTCGTCATTCTGGTGGTGCACGGACGAGGCTCCACGACGGAGGAGAATACGGCGCTGATCGCGTACACGCTGTTCACGTCGGCGATTGTGTTCTGCATTGCGACGATTTCGAACGATAACCTCCAGGACCTCAAGACCGGCCAGCTCGTGAAGGCGACGCCGTGGAAGCAGCAGGTTGCTCTGGTGATTGGTGTTGTCTTCGGCTCGCTGATCATTCCTCCGGTCTTGCAGCTCATGCAGAACTCGTTTGGTTTCCAGGGTGCGCCGACCGCCGGCCCTGACCCGCTGGCGGCGCCGCAGGCCTCGCTGATTTCCTCGCTCGCCAAGGGCGTCCTCGGCGGCGGCATCGACTGGAATCTCCTGGGCCTCGGCGCAGCGATTGGCGTCGTCGTGATCATCATCGACGAGGTTCTCCGTAAGGTGAGCGGCGGCAAGCGCGCGCTGCCTCCGCTGGCGGTGGGTATGGGCATGTACTTGCCGGCGTCGCTGACGATCATGATCCCGATTGGCGGCATGATTGGCTTCTCGTACAACCGTTGGGCGGCCAAGCAGGCGGATCCGGATCGCGCGGTGCGTTTCGGCACGCTGGCGGCGACGGGCCTGATTGTCGGCGAGTCTCTGTTCGGCGTCGTCTATGCGGGTATCGCGGGCGCGACGGGCTCGGAGTCGCCGCTGGCGCTGCCTTTCATCGGCGATGGTTTCGAGCCGGTCGCCACCGTCATCGGCATTGTCTTCTTCGCGGGTGCGACGTCGATGCTCTACCGTTTCGCGCGCAGGATTACGCGCGACGCGGATCGCGATTCGGCAGCGAAGGCAGCCGAGTAGGCCGCTGAGGGCTGACCTGATCGCTGACCCGTCCCCGGCCTCGTTCCTGTTCTCAGGGACGAGGCCGGGGTTCCTTATGCGCTCGCCCGGGCCACGAGGCCGGGGTTCCTTATGCGCTCGCCCGGGCCACGAGGCCGGGGTTCGTGATGCGCTCGTCGCCTGTCGGCGGGCGCGAACTTGTGCCCATTCGGGCGGCCAAAAATCTCACGATGTGAACACCGAGTGTCTTTGACAGCTGAGAACTAACTGCATGTCAAGGCATATTTGACTGCATTCCAGCAAAATTGATGCTTTGCTGACTAATTGAATAATGATACTTTAATAACATGAGACACATCCTGGAACCGGACGTCACGTGGCTGCGGGACCCAGGGGCGTCGGTGAACCGTTTGACGGTGCACGCGACGTGGAGGTCACGCAGGCCACTCCAGCTGCTCTCAAGCACCTGGCAAGTTACCGGTGCCACTGGCACCGCCTCGGAGCTCATTGAGAGGGCTCCTTCTTATCAACATTTCGGCGCGACATCTGTGCCCGGCGTCCTCGAGCTGGACGGCTCGTGGATACGCGGTGAGGGTCAGGCCCGCGAGGAGGACGCCTCCCATGTCGGCGACGAAGAGCCCTCCGACCTGGTGCGCGCGTCGATTCTGCGCCGCGAGTTCATCTGTGACGCCCCCCTGAAGGAGGCGGTTGAGCGCGGCTGGATGATGACGCTGACTTTCGGCGGCTTCTCCGGCCCTCTCTACGCGTGGGTTGATGGAACGTTCGTTGGTTTCTGCGCGGACGGTTTCATTCCTGCGACCTTCGACGTGACCGACGCGTTGCAGCCTACTCACTCGCATACGCTCGTCGTGTTGCTGATGGATTCGCCGGTGTGCTGCCATGGCTTGTTCCGCGAGGTGTCGCTGGAAGCGCGCCCGCCCGCGCACATTGTGGATCTCGTGCCGGTGGCTTCCCACGATGGTCGCGCGGGCGCGCTAACGCTGCGCGTCGAAACCACGGGTGGGGTCGAGGTTCACGCCGCGCTCGTGAACGAGACCGAGCAGAAGAGGCTGTGGTCTGCGGTCGCTTCTCCTGATGAGGTTGTGACCGCGCGGGGTCTGGACGTGATCCCGTGGAGCGCCGAGGAGCCGGCGCTGTACCGGCTGATTGTGACGCTGCGCGACGAGGAGGGGGTCAAGGACACGGTCTCCCTTGACCTCGGCTTCCGCGACGTTGAGGCAACCTCCCAGGGGGTGAGCCTGGCGGGCAAGGCGCTGGCCCTGCGGGGAGTGACCCGCAACGAGTGCGACGGGCGCACGGGCCTGGCCGTCAACATCCCGGAGATGCTCGACGACATCGTGTGGTGTAAGCGCCACGGCGTCAACACGGTCGTGATCGCTGACGCGCCCGGGCACGCCCGATTCCTGGATCTGGCCGACGAGTACGGCCTGTACGTCATCGACTGCGCGTCAAACCTGTACGGCCCGGGGGTTGCCCGCGACGAGGCGATCGAGGCGGCGATCCGCCGCGACCGCGCGCACCCGAGCGTCATCGCCTGGGCGATCGGGGACGAGGAGGACGAGGTCCGCGCCGCCCACGCTCTCGATCCGACGCGCCCGGAGTACTCCAAGGCGCGTTTCCCGGACCTGCGCAAGGTGCGAGGCGAGGAGTTGCACTACGCGCCGGTGACGGTGGCGCCCTCGTATTCGGGGGTGACGGTACGCAACCACATGACGTTCACGTCCACGTCGGATCTGGAGTTCCTGTGCCGCGTGGTCGAGGAGGGCCACGAAACGTGGGAGTATTCGGCGTCCCTGGATGTCGCGCCGGGCGAGACGGGTTTCCTCCCGGTGCCCTGGCCGTCCTCGGGCATCCGCGAGGTCTCGGTGCGTCTGTCGTACAGCACGGGCTGGGCGTCGGCGGGCTTTGAGATCGCGCACGGAAGCTTGGTGATGTAGCGCGCGCCGCGTCGAAGGCGCGCCGAAGCGCGGACGTGGGGGTGACTCGAACGAGTCACCCCCACGCCTGTGTATGAGCGACGAGGCCGTGGCCGGGAATCGGGGAGGCCCCGCCGAAGGCGACGAAACCCGGGAAACCAGCCCGGGCCTCGTCGATAGCAAACGGCCGCTTAGCGGAACGCCGCCCCCCTGCGCGGGATGGTCGGCATGCCGAGCATGACCGAGCTGGACCCGCCGCACGACGCCGGCTCTTCGACGTCGACGAGCTGCAGGATCTCGCTGTCGCGCGCCTCCGGGTCCTGCAGGGCGGTGGCCAGCATGAGCTTGATGCGGTTGAGCTGGTTGACCTCGGAGGCGCCGGGATCGTAGTCGACGGCCACGATGTTGGCCTCGGGGTATCGGGTGCGCAGCGCGCGGAACATGCCCTTGCCGACGATGTGGTTGGGCAGGCACGCGAAGGGCTGGGCGCAGATGATGTTCGGGCATCCGTGTTCGATCATGTCGACCATTTCGGCGGTCAGGTACCAGCCTTCGCCGGCCTGGTTGCCCAGGCGGGCGATGTCCTGGGATCGCTCGATCATCTCTTCGATGGGCCGGTGCGCCTCGAACTTGCCATTCGTGGCGGCAAACGCGCGGTGCACGGGCTTCTCGTACTTCTTGAGCGCCCACAAAACGATCGGCATGATGTAGCGTTGCTTGCCTTCGATGCCCAGGTTTTCCTTGTCCCACGCGGCGGTGGCGACGGAGTTGTGGAAGAACTGCATGAGGCCGGGCAGTTCGGCCTCGCAGCCCTCGGCCTCGATGACGTCGACGGCGTGGTTATTGGCGTCGGGGTGGAACTTTACGAGGATCTCACCGACGAGGCCGACGCGCGGCTTGCGCGCAATGTCGCGCAGCGGCAGGGCGTCGAAGGCGCGCACGCACTCTCGGATGAGCTTCCCGTAGGAGACGCGCCCACCCAGGGCACCGACGCGTCCCGAGGTGATCCACTCTTGGACGTATCCGTCCCACGTGCGGTACAGCTCCATCGCGGAGCCGGGGGTGGCCTCGTAGGGGCGCACGCGCAGCAGCATCGACTGGATGGCATCACCGATGACGAAGGCCTGGATGGCCTTGTGGATGTGGGTGACGCCCAGGCGGAAGCCCGGGTTGTCCTCGAATCCCTGGACGGACAGGGCAATGACGGGGACCTGCGGGTATCCGGCGTCGCGCAGGCCCTTGCGCAGCAGGGCCGCGTAGTTGCTGGCGCGGCACATGCCGCCCGTCTGCGTGATGCCCACGGCCGTGCGGTCGGGGTCGGCGCGCCCGGAGATGAACTCGTCGAGGAGCTGACCGATGACGACGATCGCCGGGTAGCACGAGTCGTTGTTGACGTATTTCAGGCCGACCTCCATGGAGGCGCGGCTCGTATGCTCGAGGACGCGCACCTTCAGCCCCGCGCTCGCGAACAGCGGGGTGAGGAAGCGGAAGTGGATCGGGGACATCTGGGGGGCCAGGATCTCGTAGCCGGCCTCGCGCATCTCCTCGGTGAAGACCGCGCGCGGCTTGATGTGCCCGGCCTCCTCCTCGCGGGCGGCATCCCCGGAGGGGTCGCGCAGGGTGGCCGTGTCGACGGAACCCGACACCAGGCCCACGGACGAGGCGGGGGCCAGTCCCGCTCCATCCGCGCCGTTCTCGCCATCCCCGGCCCCGGCCTCGTCGATCGCGGAGGCGAGGGAGGCGCGCTCGGTGATCGCCGCGTCGAGGGAACGCAGGCGGATCTTGGCGGCGCCCAGGTTGGAGACCTCGTCGATTTTCAGGACCGTGTGTACGTCGCCGCGGCCTTCGAGGATCTCCTGGACCTGGTCGGCGGTAATCGCGTCGACGCCGCAGCCGAAGGAGTTGAGCTGGACCATCTCGAGGTCGGGCTCATCGCCGACGCGGGCGGCGGCCTCGTAGAGGCGCGAGTGGTAGGACCACTGGTCGAGGACGCGCAGGGGGCGCTCGAGGCGCGCGTCGATGATGGAGTCCTCGGTGAGGACGGCCATTCCCAGGCCGACGATGACCTCGGGGATGCCGTGGTTGATCTCGGGGTCGAGGTGGTAGGGGCGGCCCGCCAGCACGATGCCACGCACGCCGTGCTCACGCATCCACTCGATGGTTTCGACGCCCTTCGCACGGATTTCGGCCTTGACGGCGGCGTCCTCCTCCCAGGCCTTGTCCAGGGCGGCCTTCATCTCCTCGACGGGGATGTCATAGCCGTATTCCTTAAAGGTCTTGGACAGGTGGGCGGGCAGGTACTCGCGGTTGCCGAAGTTGACGAAGGGGCTGATGAACTGCGTGCCCGGCTCCAAGAGGCGCTCCATGTTGTTGCGGATGACCTCGGGGTAGGTCGCCACGATGGGGCAGTTGAAGGAGTTTTCGGACTCGGTGAGCTTCTGCTCGAAGTCGACGCAGGGGTAGAAGATCGTCGTGACGCCCTTGTCCAGCAGGGACTCGATGTGCCCGTGGACGAGCTTGGCCGGGTAGCACACGTTCTCCGAGGGGATGGACTCCATGCCCGTCTCGAACAGGTCGTGGTTGGAACGGCCCGAGATCATGACGCGGAAGCCCAGCGCGGTGAGCATCGTGAACCAGAAGGGGTAGTTCTCGTACATGCCGAGCACGCGCGGGATGCCGATGTCGCCGCGGAACGCCTTCTTCTCGGTGAGGCGGCGGTATCCGAAGATCCGCTTGTACTTCCAGTCGTAGAGGTTGGGCAGCTCCGACTTCTTGGGCACGCGCTCCAGGGACGCGCCGCGCTCACAGCGGTTGCCCGACACGTGGCGCTCGCCGTTGGAGAACGTCGAGATCGTCATCTGGCAGTGGTTCTGGCACAGGCGGCAGGTCTTGCGGGTCGTGTCCACGCTGAAGCCCTCGAGGGCCTCGATCGTCGCGAGGGACGAGGTCCCCTCCCCCGTGTCGTGCATGCGCGCGGTCAGGGCCGCGCCGTACGCGCCCATGAGGCCCGCAATGTCGGGGCGCACGACCTCGCGACCGGTGAGCAGCTCGAAGGCGCGCAGCACCGAGTCGTTGAGGAAAGTGCCGCCCTGGACGACGACGCGCTCACCCAGGTCCGAGGGCTCCTTGAGCTTAATGACCTTGTAGAGGGCGTTACGCACGACGGAGTAGGACAGGCCTGCGCTGATGTCGCGCACGTCCGCGCCTTCCTTCTGCGCCTGCTTGACAGAGGAGTTCATGAACACGGTGCAGCGGGTGCCCAGATCCACCGGGGAGGAAGACTCCATGGCCATGCGCGCGAAGGACCGCACGTCGGTGCCCATCGTCTGCGCGAAGGTCTGCAGGAAGGAGCCGCAACCCGAGGAGCAGGCCTCGTTGACGGAGATGGAGTCCACCGCGTGGTCGCGGATGCGCAGGTACTTCATGTCCTGGCCGCCGATGTCGATGACGGAGGTGACGCCGGGGCAGATGAACTCGGCGGCCCGGTAGTGGGCCATCGTCTCGATCTCGCCCTCGTCCATGGTGAGGGCAGCCTTGACGAGGCCTTCGCCGTAGCCGGTCGCGCACGAGCGGCCGATCTCGCAGCCCTCGGGGAGGGCGCCTCGCACGGCGCGCACGATGTCGACGGCCGCGGCCACGGGGTCGCCCTCGTTGGAGGCGTAGTGGGTGAAGACGATGCGGTCCTGGGAGTCGATGACGACGGCCTTGATCGTCGTCGAACCCGCGTCGATGCCGAGCCAGCAGCGCCCCTCGGCCTCGTCGAGGCTGGCCTTGGGGATCACGTCGAGGCTGTGGCGGGCGATGAACTCCTCGCGGTCCTCCGGCGTGGCGAAGAGGGGGTCCATACGCGGAGACTCGACCTGGACGGGGGCGGCGGCGAGGCGTTCCATGAGGGTGGTGAGCTTCTCGCCGCGGGTCTCGACGGAGGTCGCGCCCGCCTCCTCGGCCTGGCGCGCCTTCTTGGCGGCCTCCTTCTGCGCGAGGAGGGCCGCGCCGATCGCGACGTAGAGCTGGGCGTCGTCGGGGGTGACGAAGGAGTCAGCCTTGGGCAGGAGGGCCTTGTAGGCCTCGCGCAGGGCGGGCAGGAAGTGCAGGGGGCCGCCGAGGAACATGACGGTTCCGCGAATCGGGCGCCCGCACGCCAGGCCGGCGATGGTCTGGGTGGCAACGGCGTTGAAGATGGAGGCGGCCAGGTCCTCGTGGGCGGCACCCTGGTTGATGAGGGGCTGGATGTCGGACTTGGCGAAGACGCCGCAGCGCGAGGCGATCGGGTAGAGCTGGGTATGGCGGGTTGCCAGCTCGCCGAGGCCGGAGGCGTCCGTGTGCAGGAGGGTCGCCATCTGGTCGATGAACGCGCCGGTGCCGCCAGCGCAGGTGCCGTTCATGCGCTGCTCGGGAGTGGGGTGCAGGTAGGTGAGCTTGGCGTCCTCGCCGCCCAGCTCGATGACGACGTCGACCTCGGGGTGGAGGCGTTGGGTGGCCTCGGTGCCGGCGATGACCTCCTGGACGAAGGGGATGCCCATGGCGCGGGCGGTCGTCAGGCCGCCGGAGCCGGTGATGGCCGCGTGGACGCGGGCGCCGGGCAGGGCGCGCTCAACGTCGGCGAGGAGGGCTCCCAGGGATGCGCGCACGTCGGCGTTGTGACGACGGTAGTCGGAGAAAAGGCGACGGTTTCCATCCAGGACGACGGCCTTGACCGTCGTCGAGCCGACGTCGATGCCGAGCTGGTAGGGGCGCGCTGCCTCGTGATGGCGCTGCGTTGTCATGGGACCTCCTAGAATCACCCAACAACATAGGTCGCAGGTGTTGTCACGTCAAAGGTATGGCTACCCTGATGCGGACCGGCCACTAAAACGGCATAGATCCGGGGAAAATTGCCAGTGAACCCGCGTCCACCCGGCGAGAGGGGGGCGACACATTCGATGAGAATTACAACATGTGAACCGTTTCGAATTTAAACCCCTCGGCAAAACCCCGCACCGACCTCGTCGCGAGAGCGCACGTGAACCCGCTCAGTGGAGAGTTAACCCGACAGGTGGCACCCTCAACCCCTCAATGCGCACGTTAACCCCTTAGGTGGAGCGTGGGCAGGTGTGCCCATGCTCCACTAGTAGGGCCCAGCTGCGCATTGAAGGGTTAACACAGCCACCCATCGGGCCCAGCTGCCGCAGCTCACGTGATGAAACAGTCCCTCACAAGGCCCGACGCGAGTAGGCCACCCGATGAGCGCACCGATCAGGAAGCGGCCGCAACTCGAATCGCACGAACCTGAGTAGCCTTCACACTCGCCCACAGCGGATCCCCCACGCCGAGGCCCAGGTCGGCCCATGCGGATGCCGTGACCCGGGCGGTTACCGAGACCCCACCCGCGAGCGCAACGCGCACGCTGACGAGGGAGCCGTCGACGTCGATGCCTGCGACGACGCCGGGTAGGACAGAGCGCGGCGAGGCGTGGGCTTCCTCGCGGGACAGGACCACGGCCTCGGGCGGGAAGGTGAGGGCGACGCGCGCGGGTTCACCGGCGGGGCTGGAGGGAAGGGGTTCGGGGCTGCCAGCATCCGCGCCACGCGCGGCGTCAGCGCCTTCAAGGCCAGCACGCGCGGCGTCAGCGCCGCCAACACCAGAGCCGCCGCCAGCGCCAGGCGCCTCACCGGAGGCAGCACTGGGAGGGGTAGAAACCGAGTCATCAGCGCAACGCGCACCACCGCGATCAGCCGCGTCGGTCAACGCCACGCCGGGGCCAGAATCGGCCGCCCACAGCGCTCCTTCGCCGACGCGCACGCCGACCAGGCCGGGGCGGGCGACAGCGGAACCGCTGACGATGTTGAGCCCCGCCAGGCGCGCAGCGAACACGGACGACGGCGAGGCCAGCACGCGGGCGGGTTCGCCCTCCTCGACGACGCGCCCCTCCCCCATGACAATCATGCGGGAGGCGAGGGCCAAGACCTCGGCGATGTCGTGGGAGACGAGCAGGGTCGTGATTCCCGCACCGGTGAGGCGCTGGCGCAGAACGGCGGAGACCTGGGCGGTGGCCTCGACGTCGAGGGCGGCGGTGGGCTCGTCGAGGATGAGGACGTCGGGACGGAAGACGAGCGCGCGGGCGAGGGCGACGCGCGCGGCCTGCCCGCCGGACAGGTCAGAGCCGCGGCGGTAAGCAAGGTCGGCGATGCCGACGGCCCGCAGCTGCTCGAGGGCGGCGGCCCGGGCCTGCGCGCGCCGGACGCCGCGTACCCGCAGCGGGAAGGCAACGTTGGCGACCACGCTCATGTGAGTGAAGATGCGCGGGGCCTGGCTGACCATGGCGACACTTCGCCTGCGCGCGGGCACGAAGGTGGCGGCGTCGTCGACGACGCGCTCCCCGATGCGCGCGCTCCCGGAGTCGAGCCGCAGGGCCCCGGCGACGACCTGCGCGAGGGTGGACTTTCCGGCGCCGTTGTGCCCGACGACGGCGGTGACGAGGCCCGGGCGCAGCCGCGCGTCCACCGCCCAACCGCGCTCACGGACGCGTCCGTCGACGTGGACGGGAACGCTACCCGCGGTCTTGGAGTCCGTGGGGACGAGGCCGTGGCCGCCTCTGGCGGACAGGGGCTCGTCGGTGGGACCGGGCCCCGCGCCCGAGGCCGGGAGATGAGCGCGGACAAGCCCCGGCCTCGTCGATGCCAGCCGCGAACGCACGAGAGCAGCGAGGTGCCCCCATGGGGTTTCGGTGAGCGCGACGACAAGGGCGGCGACGCCCAGCAGCACGACGCCGAGGGCGAGGGCGAGGGCGGCGTCGGACTCGCGGGCCAGGTAGATCTGGAGGGGCATCGTGCGGGTGACGCCCTGCATGGAGCCGGCGAAGGTCAGGGTCGCGCCGAACTCGCCGAGGCATCGGGCCAGCGCGAGGGCCGCGCCGCGCCCGAGGCCGGGCAGAACCGTGGGCAGGGTGATCTGCCAGAACACGCGCGTGGGCGAAGCACCCAGGGAGGAGGCCATCTCGTCGAGGCCCGGCTCGCGGGCGCGCAGCGCGGATTCGAGGGTGACGATGAGGAAGGGAAGGGAGACGAAGACCTGGGCGATGACGACCGCGGTTGTCGTGAAGGCAATGTCGAGGCCGGCGCCGGTCAGCAGCGCGCCCAGCGTTGAGCGCCTGCCGAAGGCCGACAGCAGCGCGATACCGGCGACGACGGGCGGCAGCGACAGGGGCAGAGCCACCAGGATGCGGGCGGCGCGCACGCCGCGCCACGAGCGCGAGAGCAGGAGGGCCGCCGGAACCCCGAGGAGCAGGTCCACGCCCAGGGCCACGCCGCACGTGCGCAGGGAGAGGGCGAGGGCGGAGGAGGCCTCGTCGGTGGCGAGCGTCGAGGCCAGCGCCGCCCAGTCGACCCGGCCGAGCATGAACGCCAGGGGCAGGGTCAGGAAGCACAGGGCGAGGCCGCCGAGGCCCCCCGCCCACAGCGGCAGGGGGCTGGCGGCTGGGGTTCGACGCGGCCGCACGCGACGCTACTTGTTGACAGGCGTGAAGCCGGCCTCGCCGAGCAGTGCCTGGCCTTCGGGGGACAGGACCAGGTCGATCCACTTCTGGCCGGCGTCCTTCTTCGTGGAGGCGGTCACGAGCGCGATGGGGTACGTATTGACGGCTTCGTCGGCGCCCGCGATGTCGATGGTTTCGACGGCGTCGCCTTCGGCCAGGGCGTCGGTCTTGTAGACGATGCCTGCGTCGGCTTGGCCGGAGGAGACCTTACCGCGCACGTCGGTGACGGCCTGTTCCTCGGAGACGGGGTGCAGGGTCACGCCGAGCTTCTCGGTGAGGGTCTGCGTGAGCTTGCCGCAGGGGACTTCGGGCGCGCAGATGACCAGCTTGACACCGTCGAGCGAGGAGTCGAGGCCCGTGACGCCGGCCGGGTTGCCGGGCGTCGTGATGAGGGTGAGGCTGTTGGACGCGAAGAGGGTCTGCGCGTCGACCTGCCCGGCGTCGGCGGCTTTCTTCATGGTGGACTCGTTCGCGGTGGCCAGGACATCGACGTCGGCCCCCTCGCTGAGCTGGGCGACCAGGTCCTGCGACCCGGCGAAGTTGAAGCGCACGTCCACGTCGGGGTAGGCGGCCTCGTAGGAGGATTCGAGCTCCTCGAAGGTCTCGGTCAGTGAGGCGGCGGCGTAGACGTTGAGGACGAGTTCGCGGGAGGGGACCTGGGAATCGCCGGACGAGGCCGTGGCGTCGGCCTGCGGGGTCGTGTTTCCCGAGCAGGCGGCCAGGGCCAGGGCGGCGGCGCCGATGATGGGGAGGATACGCGGGGAGCGCACGGGCATCTCCTTTTGAGAGGGGATTGAACGACATTAATCTAACAATGGTGTAAGCAAGGGGCAACAGGCACCCGCACCTACACCAATCATCGTCTGAAGGTAGCGCCATTGCGCCGATAACCACTCCCCCATTTGAGCGTAGCCAAACCCTTTTTAATGAGTGTCCGACGCCCGACAAACCCCCACGCCGCCCAGCCAGGCGCGCGCAGACCGGCTCACCCGGCAATTGCCTCGGACCCGACGGGCATAAATCGCACGACCCCGCCCACACAACCGTCCCACCCGCGGACAAGCAAGGGACTAGGATCACACTCATACGCACGAATATCCATACGGAGGACACCATGCCCACGCCCGTCGACTACGACCTGAGCCAGATCAGCACCCACATCATCATCTATTCGGACCGCGTCCACACGGGCGCAAAGGAGGATCGTACGACCCCCGCGTGCGTCGTCGCGCTGGCTGAGGCGGGCCTGGGCCCGGTGTCGATCATGACGACTCCCGAGAGTGACACAATCCTCGAGCTCGAGATCCGCAACGCGCTTGAGGCGGGCGCTCGCTTCATCCTGATCTTGGGCGGATCGGGCTTCGGGGTCGGCAACTATGCGCCCGAGGTGGTCCGCTCGATCATCGAGGTCGAGATCCCCGGCATCGCCGAGCAGATCCGCGCCCACGGTCTAGCCAACACCCCGCTGTCGCCCCTCTCGCGCGAGGTCGTGGGCGTGACCGCGCGCGACGCCTCGGGCGCGCTCATCATCTCCTCTCCAGGCTCGCGCGGCGGCGCGCTCGACACCCTCGAGGTCGTGACGCCTCTCCTGCCCGCGATCTTCCACCAGCTAGACGAGCAGCGCTGACCTCAGCTATTCCCCGCCCCCTCCTCGCCCGCGCCCCCCAAAAGTCGCACGTAATTTGGTTCCCCTTAGTTTTCTAAGGTATCGAGATTTCCGCAGAATATCAACGATGCGATTTCAAATCTTGAAAGGTTTACATGGAAATTACGTGCGACATTTGTGGGGAACCATGGCCGGGGCAGAGCAAGAGACGAGGCCGGGCCGGGCACCGCGGCGAGGGTGAGGATGGCGGTGCGATAGGGGCGTGACGACATCTGAGCTGCCTTTCGTGCGGGAATGATGTCTTCAAAGCACAGCGAGAAGCGCCGCTCACCTGCGTTTTCAGCGGTGAGCGGCGCTTCGTCAGAATCTCCTGCAATGCCCGTGGGGCGTGTCAGGAGGCATTGCCGATCCAGCGTCCGATTCATTCGGAGCGTCGTGGTTTCAACCGGTCGAGCCATGCGATGAACTCAGGCATATCGCTCCAGGGCGACTCGTCCCACGCGGTCGCACCCTCCGCAAAACTCAACCGCCTTCGTTGCACCCGTGAACAGGCCTCGTCGGTGTGATCGATGAGCCACTGAGGAATTTCCATTGCTTTCTCATAAGCTCCCCGTTCCCACTTACTGAGGAGTTCCTCAACGACAGCACTTGCGGTCCGGCTCGAACAGACGTCCGCGCAGTGATAGACGAACCACGCCTCAATACAGGGATTCGACAGTGCCACTGCGCGGAGATACCCACTGACCCCAGCCAACCAGTTCTCCAGATCATGAATATGGGGGGCGTTATCATCCACGTCGCAGACGATCCAGGCTCCAGCAGCACCATCACGCCCAACATCATCAGCCTTCCGCTTGATACTGACGATGAGATTCTTCAGCGACGACTTGTCTCGATTGCGACAGAAATCGAAGGCGAAAGCTCCCCGATAGCGCCACTGGTTGAGCGCCTTCAGGTATTCCCTCTCCGTTGCCCCCTCAACGGCGAGAATAACAACTGGCCGAGGGGCCTTATCGAAGGATTTCCCTCGTTTTCCCCGAGAGGAGTGCCTCGTCGGCGCCTGCTTCTTCTTACCCATGACGCCCCCTAGATCCGTGGGACGCCACCGAGGCGACCCGACATGTATATCCGCGGTAGGTCACTGCCCTTTCGAAGCACGTCGGAAGGAAAGTCAGTCAGCCGCGTCAATTCAGACCGGTGTTCGTTCTTCTCGACCAGCCAAATCTCATCGCGCCGCAGCAGGTCGGCACGCAGGAGGTGGAGCTCGTGCGTCGTAAAGATCAGCTGACGCTTCTCGCCCGGCCCCGATGAGTCAAGGAACAGCCGAAGCAGCTCCTCCGTCAGCTTGGGATGAAGAGAATCTTCGAGTTCGTCGATCAGGTAAACCCCCGAGTGCTGGCTTTTTCCCGCCCAGTACAGGATGGGCAATAGATTCAGGTAACGAATGCTCCCGTCGGATTCCTGCTCGAGAGGAAGACGAAACTCGTGAGCACCGTCCTTATGGACGGTCACGAGGCGCTCGTACACGACGTCACCATCATCACCGAGCCGAGCACGAAAAACAGCCCCGCTTTCAGCAGTAAGGTATGCTTCGGAGGTCTTGTCGGTCAGCTGATCTTCGATCTCTTCGAGAACCTTGTCTTGTGCCGGAACCTTGTCCCGAGGAACGCTCGTGTAGCAAATACCTGAAATACCGGTGTCGGCAACCGTCAACCCCTGCCCGACGGCAGCACGAAATGCATCATCGTGGGCAATCTGCTGAGGCATGAGGATGTAGCGCGCGCCTCTCCCCACAATGGTGAGGCGTTTAAACCAGTCGATGACAGAACCCAGCAGGCTGTTCTCATCGTCGACCAAAGCCGCATTGAAGCAGGTCTCGAGGAACAGACGATTGGGCTGGACTGTCTTCGAGGCGGCATCGAGCGACGAATCATCTTCCAGATCACCATAAAGAGCGATGTCCTGCCCCTGGCGCACGAAGACCGCCTCCTCGTCTTCCGAGCGCAGGCGGTAGAGGACTTCCTCGACGATTGCATCCGCATTGAAGGCTACCTCGTAGTAGACGATGGCCTTTCGATCCGAGGTCGCGTCCTGCACATCCAGGACGATTTCGACCCCAATGACGCTGGGCCGATCCGTCCCGAAGAGCTGATGCGGGTGATAGTGCAGGCGCTGCCCGCGCTTGCGTGGCTCGCGCAGCATGACCTGCAGGTGAGCCAGGGCATCGAGCAGGGTCGACTTTCCCGCTGCGTTTGCACCGTAGATTGCCGCAACGGGCAGGACACGGGACTTTCCGTCACGATAGAGAGTCCCACCGTAGCGACTCTCCTTCCCCGCAATCATCGTAAAGTCGACCGGCTCCGAAAAGGACTTCCAGTTGTCGAGGTGAAGGACCCGCAGCATCGCACTCTCACTTTCCCGTTTAGATGTAAAAATTCTACATCTTCCCCGGAATGAATTCTAGGTGCTCTACACCACCCACCCCCTTTGAACAATCACCACACCACGAAAAACGCTACATATAAGCGCCGCCCGGCCGCTTCCATGTGCGGCCGGGCGGCGCCCAGGCAGGATATTTGCGAAGAGATCCTCGACTCGTCAGGAGGCGTATCCGATCCAATGGCCCGAGGTGTCGAAGGTAGATCGCCGCCCGTCGATGTTCCGGGCTCCCGTGGCCATGGCTCCACTGGCGGGGTCCATGTAGTACCAGGCGCCGCCGTCGCGCAGCCAGCCGGTGCTCAGCGCGCCGGAGGGGGCCAGGTGATACCAGGAGCCGCCCACTCGGATCCAGCCCGAGGCCATGGCCGCGCTGGCGGGGTCCATGTAGTACCAGGTCCCACCGCTGGACACCCACCCGGTCGCGGCGCGGCCTGCGCTCAGGTAGTACCAGGAGCCGTCGATGCGGGTCCACCCGTTGCCCGAGGGGTGGCCGTCGGCGTCGAGGTAGTACCATGCTGTGCCGTCGTTGATCCACCCTGAGGTGGCCATGGCGCCACTCGCGCCCAGCCAGTACCACTGGCCGCCGCTACTGAACCAGGTAGACGAGATCATGGCGCCGGTCTCGTCCACCCGGAACCAGTGCCCGCCGTCGCTGACCCAGGCTGAGGCCTCGGCGCTGGGCTTGCCCGCGAAGTAGTACCAGGAGTGGGAGGGGGCGTGCCACCAGCCGGTCGTGGCGGCGGGGCATCCGGCCTGGAACCACCAGGCGCGCGGGGTTTCGCCGTCGTATTCGTGGCCCCAGGAGGCGCTTGTCAGGTCGTTGGTGGTGATGCCGGAGGGGGCGAAGGTGGTGATGAGGGAGGGGATGCGGCCCCTTTCCCACAGTTCTTCCATGGGGACCCACAGGTCGGAGCCGTGGATGACGTCGGTGGTGAGGCGATCGGGGCTGAGGGTTTCGGAGCCGGTTTGCACGATCATGGAGGGGCTCAGGGCCGCCATGAAGGGTTCGAAGTTGGAGCTGCGCTGGCCGTGGTGGCCCGCTTTGAGCAGGTCGACGTGGCCGACGGCGGAGGCGACGCGCGCCTCGAATCCGTTGTGGGTTACCCAGTCGGCCTCGGTGTCCATGAGGTCGGCGGCCAGGAAGGCACTGTGCCCGAAGGCGGTGACTTTGGCGCCCCACCCCATGAGGTTAGCGTCCGTGGTTCCCTTCTTCTTGTAGGTCTCCTCGGGGTCGAAGGGGATGATCTGGACGTCCATGTCACCCAGCTGCACGTGCGTATTGTAGCCATCGACGTGCTGGATGAGCTGCGCGCCGTAAGTTTTCCGGGCCCACGTGGCGGCGTTGATCATGTTGTCGTAGATCCACTGGTTGTCCCACAGTCCGTTCGGGTTCGTGATCCACTTGTCGGAGTATTCGGGGCTGAAGATGGCCTTGGGCCGGAAGGTGCGGATGATGTCGTCAGCGTTGTCGATATGGTCGGAGTGGGCGTGCGTGCCCAGGTAGAACGCGAGGTTGGAGGAGGTGACGCCGTGGTCGCGCATGTAGGTCAGGACCCAGTCGGTGTCGCCGCGCTCGGCGGGGGTGATGCCGGGGCGCAGGGGGTAGCGGGGGTCGGAGCCGTCGGGCGCGCCGACGCCTTCGCCGCCGTCGATCATGCCGAAGACGCCGCGCGATTCAAGGAGGATCGCGTCTGCTGTGCCCGTCGTGGTGATGATGTGGATGCGGGTCGGGCCGTTTGTTCCGGGATAGGAGAGGACCGTGGCGCTGACCTGGGTTTCGGTATTCGTTTCCTGAGAGTCGCTGGGGGCCGCGAACGAGGCCGGGGCGAGGCTTGCCGCGACGAGTCCTGACAGGACGGTCATACCGATAAAACGCAGTACTTTGCCGCGATAACTGTTCACGTGCACACCTTGAAGACATGTTTCGACTAAAAGCTGACCACGTCAATCTACACCCGCACACACGTTACCGACAAATCATAGGGGGTGTCAAGTTACTAAACAGCATGGTATGCATGGCTTTACGAGAATGACTCCATTCTGTCAAATAGTCCGCGAAAGCCCAGATGACACCGCCGCAAGCGCGCGATGGCGCCGCTCTCTAACAGGCCGGTCAGCCATCCCGGCGACACGCGGAGACACGACGAAGGCTCCACTGAGTCCGCCACCGACACGCCCGACTCACGTCAGTCGTCCCACGTCAGGGGGCAACACAGCATCCGATGACAGCACCACCAGACGACGCGACCCGCAGGCACCACCACGTTCAGGAGGCGTAACCAACCCATCGGCCCGAGGACGAGAACAACGAGGAACGCCCGTCGATTGACACCGTGCCGGTCACCATGACGCCGGTGGAATCCATGTAGTACCAGGCGCCATGATCATTGACCCAGCCGGTGCTCATCGCACCGTTTGCGCTCATGTAGTACCAGCTGCCTCCTGAGTTCAACCAGCCGGTCCGCATGGCACCCGAGTCAGACAAGAAGTACCAGGAGGAAGCATCCCGATACCATCCGGTATTCATCGCACCACCCTCGGAGAGGTGGTACCAGGTGCCATGATCAAGCAGCCACCCCGCCACCATCGCGCCACTGCCGGACAGGTAGTACCAGGCCCCATCGCTACGCAACCACCCGGTGACCATGGCGCCGGAAGGCTCGAAGTAGTACCAGCGATCATCGACCTGGACCCAGCCCGCGCGCATCGCGCCCGTGCAGGGATCCATGTAGTACCAGGTGCCGCGATCAAGCAACCACCCCTCAGTCATACGCCCACCGGTCAGGTAGTACCAGGAGCCGGACTCCCACATCCAACCGCTTTCGGCGAGACGCCCGGATGCATCGACGTAGTACCATCCCGTTCCGTCGTTCACCCACTCGGAGGTCGCCATCGCACCACTGGCCCCCATCCAGTACCAGGATCCGCGGTCATATACCCACGCCGAGGCCTCGGCGGAGGGCTTGCCCGCGAAGTAGTACCAGGCCCCTGAGCGCCCTTGCCACCATCCGGTCGTCGCCGATGGGCGCGCTCCCTTGAACCACCAGGCCCGCGGAGCAACCCCGCCATATTCGTGCCCCCAGGACGCGGCCGAGAGATCGTTATAGGAAATGCCCGAGGAGGTGGTGAAGGTAGCGACGACAGCGGGGATGGAACCCGCCGACCATAGTTCCAGGGTTGGCGCCCATGATGCATTCCCGCGGATAACACTGTCGGTGAGATTGTCGGGAGTAAACCACTTCGGGCCCGTCTGGACGATCATGGAGGGACTGAGCGCCTCCATGAACGCAGGGAAGTTCGAGCTCGACATCCCGTGATGCCCGGCTTTCAGTAGGTCGACGTGCCCGACAATGGGGGCGATGCGATCCTCGTAGCCGCCGCGCGCTTCAAGGTCCGCCGCCAGGTACGCGGAGCTTCCAAACGCGCTCACTTTCGCCGTGTAGGCGATCAGGTTCGCGTCGCGCACGCCGACTTTCTTATAGTTTTCGTCCGGGTCCACGGGGATCAGCTGGACGTCCATGTCGCCGAGCTGGATGTGCGTATCGTCGTCGTTGACGTCCTGCATGACGGTCGCGCCGTACGCGGATGCCGCCCATCGCGCGGCGGTCATCATGTTGTCATAGCACCACTGGTTGTCCCATAGGCGTGACTTGTCCGTGATCCACTCGTCGGAGTATTCGGGAGTCAGGATTACCTGCGGATGAAACTCGTAGATAATGTCGTCGGCGTTGTCGATATGGTCGGAGTGCGCGTGCGTGCCCAGGTAGAACGCCAGGTTCGAGGAGGTGACGCCGTGGCGCCTCATATACCCGAGGACCCACTCGGTGTCACCCTTGCTCGGGTCTTCGATTCCATCCCGCCACGGGTAGCGTGGGTCGGAGCCGTCTGGCGCGCCGAGACCTTCGCCGCCGTCGATCATGGCGAAGACACCGCGCGATTCGAGGAGGATCGCATCCGCTGCCCCCTGCGTCGAGAGGAAGTGGATGCGCGTCGGTCCGCTCGAGCCGGGGAAGGTCAGGACTTGGGCGCTGCCCCCTTCCTCCGTCCTCTCCTCGGACGAGGCCGTGGCCGCGTCAGCAGAATCAGCGTCGCGGGCACTCGCCTGGTCCACGGCAGCAGAGCCGCTCTGGGCTTCCTCCTCGAATCTTGACACCTGCGAGTCGGCAATACTGGAATCGCTCTGCGCCCCCTGCTCGTCAATAGGGGCCGCGAGGGCGGCTGGGGCAAGAAAAGTGGCAACGATTCCTGACACTATGGTCAGTCCGAGTCGCTGACACCAATGTCCGTAACGAAGATTCATGAGCGCACCTGGGTGGGATGAAAGGCCTTGACACTTACCCCCTAAACCTATACCCACTCAGAATTACTGACAAATCATCGGTCGAAGTATGACCCCCACCAGGCCAGATCCTCGGGCGTATCGACGTCGCGACACACGTCCGCGCTCACGTCCACCCGCTCCAGCGTCAGGGCGCGCAGAACACGGCGCACCCCCATGCCGCGCACGCTCCCGTGCCGCGCCACGGCCTCGTCGATGACCCGACGCAGCGCGCCCGCGCGGTAGACGCCCATGAGGTACTGATCGAAAGGCTCGGGACCCCCGCCGCGGATGATACGCCCGTCGCACCCCGGACCCGCAGGATCGCGGAGGAGCCCGCGCAGGACCTCGGCGATGCCCGGGCAGTCCACGGACACGACGACCACCCACGTGTCGGCCCCCACGGACAGGGCAGCCAGTCCCGCGTCGATCCCGGCGAGGGGACCTCCACCAGGCGGGTCCTCAAGAGTCCGCCCCACGCCGACAGGCACGCGCACGGTCGGCGGAACGACGGCCACCACGCCCGCCCCAGCCACCTCGCCCAGGGCCGCGCACACGCGGTCGACCAGGCGCACACCGCCCAGCACCAGGTCAGGCTTGGAAACGCCACCCAGGCGCTCACCTCCCCCGCCGCCGACGACCATCGCCGCCAGCTGCGCGCGGGGCACGCCCGTGCCGTACGACAAGGCCGCCCCCACGCCACTCACTCCCACGGCGCGAAGGTCAGCACGTCCGTACGCTGCGTCGCCGCATCCACCATGAGGACGCGGCCGATAAGCGGCTCGCCGAAACCGACCAGCACCTTGATGGCCTCGGTCGCCATGGCCGTGCCCGCCTGGCCGACGACCGGGCCCAGCACGCCCACCTCGGGCGAGGCCGGCGTCGCCCCCGGGGGAGGCTGGACCGGGTGCAAGCTCCGCAGCGTCAAGGCCGGGACGGGAGCGGGCGCGGCGGACCAGAAGACGCTGACCTGGTAGGCCATGCGCACGACCGTGCCCCACACGAGGGGCACGCCCGAATCCGCGCAGTAGTCAGCCACCAGGTACTTCGCGTCGAAGCTATCCGTGCACTCGACGATCAGGTCCCACTCGCGGCCATGCTCATCCAGCCACTCGCGCGTCACATGCCCGAAGCGCTCGAAATGCACCATGGAATTGAGACCAGACAGGTGACGCACCGCCGAATCCGGCTTCGGATCCCCCACGTCGGACTCGCCGTGCAGGAGCTGGCGCTGCAAGTTCGACGTATCGACCACGTCGGAGTCGCAGATGCCGATCGTCCCGACGCCCGCCGCAGTCAGGTAGAGCAGCACGGGCGAGCCCAGGCCGCCCGCGCCCACCACGAGAACACGCGAAGCCGCCAGACGCGCCTGACCCGCCTCGCCGATGCCGGACACCAGCCAATTGCGTCGGAAACGCTCCAACGCAGGATCCCCGGCCTCGTACGGGACGGGCGCATTGATCAGCGGGAGCGCGACCGAGCGGCCAAAGACCGCCGCGTCACGCGTGTACGGGTCGCCAATCGTCATCGTTTACAGGCCCGACCAGTTGTGAGAACCGTCGGTCAGCTCCTGCTTCTTCCACACCGGCAGCTTCGCCTTGACTTCCTCGACGATGCCCTCCACCGCGCGGAACGCCTGGGCGCGATGCTCGGCGGCCACCGCCACCACCATCGCATCCTCGCCGATCCCGAGGTGTCCGACACGGTGCCACGCAACGATGCAATGCACACCGGGCCGATCCGCGAACTCGGCGACGATCTCGCGCAAAATCTGCGAGGCGGACGGATGCGCCGAATACTCGATCGCGTCCACCCCTTCTCCCCCGTCGTGGTTACGCACGGCACCGATGAAAGACGCGACCGCGCCACACGTGTCGCGGCGCGCACTGTCAATCAGTGAGCGCGAGTCGAGGGGGTCGTCAGTAATACCTGTTGCAATCTCTGCTGACATGGGATCCTCCAGGAACGGGAGATGCTTACTTTCATTTTACGTGGAAACAGCCAGGATTTTATGTAAACCCTGACCGTTCCACTCGAATGCTAAGAATCTCTCACCCACCAGCAAAGGGCGGCAACACGTCGACGCGCACGCCCGGCATCAGGTCCGCGTCCAGGCGGGCCGAACGCTCGTTGACCAGGAAGCTCGACACGTCGAGGATACGCCCCAGATCCGGGTTGCCATCACTCAGGTACGCAACCAACTCGCCGAGGGTCGCGGGCGTCTCCGAGGACGCCAGCTCGCGCATGTAGCCACCGGCCGCCTCAGCGGCCCCACCGAAGAAATGCACCGTCGTCGACAGCGGCTTCGGGTTCGGCTCATCCAGCGGGCGCAGGAACACCGTCAGGCGCAGCGGGTCGATCGGATCGACCTCCACCGACCAGCTCGCCGTGCCCGTCGCCGTGCGCTCGAAGACGCGCTCGACAATGCCGCGACGCAGCTCAAGGGCCAGATCGTCAGGCGCACCGGGCTCCGTGAACGGGCAGGCAGTCAGCACGACCGCCATCTGATCGGACTCGTGGGGTACCGACGCGAAGCCCATCGCGTTCATGAACAGTCGCACCTTGCCCAGGTGCCCCGCGATGTTGAAGTTGTCGCGCATGGCCCGGCGCGCAATCCCGTGGCTGTGGTCCGGCACAGCCATCGTCTCCAAGGCAGCGTCCGCCCAGCGGGCGCCGATCTCACGCACCGACGCAGCCGGGTCCGCGGCGTCGGCTCGCAGCCACGCGAGCAGGGACGAGGTCAGCTGCTGCAACATCTGAGCCGCGAAAGACGGGTCCGCCGGGGTCGTCGTCGAATAGCCGAGCGCCGGACGGCCGCGCCCCGACGACGGAAGCTGCTGCTTCTCCACGAGGCCCACGCCAAAAAGACCCTCCAGGGTCTCGCGCACGCTGGACACGTGCAGGCCGGCCTCCTGAGCCAACTCCGCGACGGTCACAGGCGTCACATGCTGCGAAATACGCTCCAACAGCGCGTGCTGGGCGGGTGTGAGGGCAGCCATTGCCTCGAGCGTCTCGGCCAGCGTCCGAGAATGGGAGGTACTAGTCATTTCTATCCTCTCTCCCTCTTAATCAGCGGAAATGCACAACAATGGCATCCCCGTACGGCTTTAACTTCCTTACATTACTTACAAATTAAACACAATTTTACCCAGCTCAACGGCCAACACGCACGACCAATGTCACTCATCGGAAACATTTGAAGGGGTCATAGAACACAATCACAGATCAGGCCACAGTTCCCTCCATATACGACGAAGGGGCGAGCAAACGCCCGCCCCCGCGCGCTGCGCCCGCCCAGCCCCGGCCTCGTCAATCGAGACCGGGACCAAGCCGCGCCATTCAGTCCGACATACCGCCGCGCGTGATCTCGTGCGTGCGACGCTCGTCGCGCGACCGGTAGATCACCGGAGGACGCGCCACGTAGCCGACCGGCGCGCTCACCGCGTGCACGAGGCGGGTGAACG
>ERZ772935.145-NODE-145-length-28273-cov-4.367496_pt1 | contig 28273 bp, 21 predicted proteins | sample MGYA00511683_ERZ772935 | MGnify/ENA primary metagenome ERZ772935 (study PRJEB29015, sample SAMEA2738086) | human oral metagenome | biome: human oral; feature: human-associated habitat; material: saliva | place: China | collected 2228 ...
CCGCCCCGCGCTTCTCGGTGCCGGCGAAGGTTGCGGCCCTGGCCGGGCGCGTGATTGAGCGCGTGTGGGAGCGTCTGCCGAAGAACGTGACGGCCGGCGATGAGCCGCCCATGACGGAGTTCCTTGCCGAGCAGCTCTCGACGGCACACTGGTTCGATCAGCGCCGCACCCGCGAGCTGCTGCAGTGGGAGCCCGCCGTGTCGATTGAGGAGGGCTACGAGCGCCTGGGCTTGTTCTACGGGGACAGGTACAGCCGCTAGGTGCAGGCGATAGGTACAGCCGCGGCTAGCATTGGTTAACTCGGGTAGTTTTATATACTACCTTCTTCAAGCCTCCGAAGTAGATCCAACACCGCCTCGGTGCTTATCACCATGAGTTTCGGGTACCCGTCTCCATCACTTACCGTGCTGAATCCGTAGCGCCCTTCGTAGTACTTTTCGAGTTCCTCGTTCCGCACGTGTAAGCAAAGGAAGCGGCTTCCAGAGACAGCAACCACATCACGATATTTACGGAAGACCTCCAGCATGAGCAATTCCCCCATGCCTTTACCTTGACCCTCAGTACGTAGGGCGAATTTTCCTAAAAGGTGTGCGGGATGGGTCTGGCTCGGCTCAATGCCAGAGCGCAGACGCTTCGTGAGGGACCCACCTGTAATCTGGTAACCACTTAGCGTAAAGTATCCAATCACGTCCTCCGGATCATCTGCGTCCCCCATGATCCATACGACGCTCCGGTGGAGTTTCTGGTACTCCCGAGCTTTGGTTTGCAACCAGTCGCCTAATTCGGTGCCTTCTCCCGAGCTCGTGGTAGTCTCAAAAAATTCCAGGTAGTGTTCCTCGTCAAGCTTTCTAACCGAGTAGTTCATGACGCTCGTCGTTAGTTAACTCGCGCCATGAGACGCTCAAAGAAGGGGGCGTGAGCGACGACAGGAACGGCTTCCAGATGTGCCCATTCACCCTCGGTAAGACGTTCAACGAGGGGATCAGGTAGCTGGGCACGCAGGGCTTCAGGAATATCGCGCTTCAAGGCAAAGTAATCAATAATATCCGTTGCTTCCAGAGGAGCACGTCGGGAGCCCTCACGTCGGGAATCCCAAGCGTCCCGCCAAACCTGCTCCTCATGAGTCATATCGACCAGTTGCCAACGCGAAAATTTACCGTAGTACCCCCAGACGGCCTCAATAATCTGGATGTAGTAGGGATCTTCAGGCTGAGGCTCGTCCTCCAAAAGTTCCCGACCCATCTCTAAAACATCACGGTCAACATCGAGCCGACGAGCGTGAGCGGTCAGCAGCTCACCCACCACGGGCCCCTTGGGCATTGCGTAGAAAGACTGCTCGAAAAGCCGTGAACCGGTCAGGTGAGCGTACCACCCGTAGGTGTAGAAGACCAGCTTCTGCAGGGTGAGCGTCGGCAGGCTCTCCTGTCCGGAGACCTTTAGAATGTCGAGTGAGACATCAAAAACAGAGCGCATGGTTTTCACATCCTTTCGGCGCTGAAGTTCAAAAATATTAGATAATCTGGGCGGTATGCTCTGCCAGCCGTCCGTTTATATTTAGCGTACACCAATTAATATTTTGGTGTATATGTACTCGTCATTTCCATGTCGTCCGTCTTAGAAAGGACTATCGGACGTGCAAGGGTTAGCGGGAGCGCGGCGCCCGCTGGCAGTGCGAGCAACGGTAGGATGAGCGGTTCTGGAACGGCTCGCGCACGATCAGGGAGGTGCGGCCCGCCTCCGCGCAACGGTGGCAGGGCTCCCCGGCACGACCGTAGGCGTTCAGCGAGCGCTCAAAGTAGCCCGATTCGCCGAGCACGTTCACGTACAGGGCGTCGAAGCTTGTGCCGCCAGCCGCCAGGGACTCACGCAGCACCTGGGTGACAGCCTCCAGCAGTTCGCGGGTCTGCGCGGCGCTGAGGGTGCGCGCGGGCTTCGCGTAGTGCAGCCGCGCACGCCATAGCGCCTCGTCGGCGTAGATGTTGCCCACCCCGGAGATCACGGACTGGTCCAGCAGAACCTTCTTAATGCCGCTGGAGGTGCGCAGGAACTTGCGGCGCACCGCCGCGGGGTCAAAGAATTCGTCCAGCGGGTCGCGGGCAATGTGCTTGACCGCCTCCGGTACTAGAAAACGCTCAGATACCAGAAAATGCTCGGGCACGGCGCTGGAATCGGCGCCGGGATTGGTACCCTCTTCGGGTGCCATTTCGCCCGCAACCGCCGCGGGTACGTCCGGTACCAGCGGGCTGAGGAACATGCCGCCGAAGATGCGCTGGTCCACGAAGAGCAAGCGCTGCCCGGTGCTTGCCCGGTTGGCGCTCGCCGTACTCTCCGAATTTCCAGCCGGTCCTAGCTCAAGCGCCACGCGCAGGTGCCGCGGCTCCGCGTCAAAGGCCGCGCGATCCTCCGTTTCATCACCCGAATCGCTCTCCGAAGCTTCACCCAGCTCATCGCGCACGAGCAGCTGACCGCTCATGCCCAGATGCACCACGAGCGCCTCGTCGGCAAGCGTGCCGTCCGCCTCGCTCAGGGTCAGCCACAGGTACTTGCCGCGGCGGTAGGCGCCGCGCAGCGCCCTGCCGGTGAGTGCCGCCTCAAAGTGGGCGGGACCGGGCAGGTGCCTGCGCAGCGAACGGGCATCGACCACGCGCACCGCCCGCACGGGGCGGCCCAATGAATGGTCGGCGATGCCTGCGCGAACGGTTTCTACCTCGGGCAGTTCGGGCATGAATTACCACCTCAACGGGATTGCAGGATCAAGAGCCCCGCAGAGTTAGCAGACCTGCAGGATGACTGAAGGGGCCTACACCAGAACGCGGTACGCCTGCTCAGCGGCAAGGCGCTCCGCCTCCTTCTTGCTCGGGCCCACACCGGTACCGGCCTGCTGGTTCGCCACAATAGCGACCGCAGTGTACACGCGCGCGTGGTCGGGGCCCTCGCCGGTGACCTCATAGCGCACGTCTCCCCAACCGCGGGCGGTGGCGAGGTTCAGCAGCTCGGTCTTCCAGTCGCGTCCAGAGTTCAGGACCTTCTCATCATCGAGCAGCGGCGCAATCAGGCGCAGCACCAGGTTACGAGCCGCCTCGCGACCGCATTCCAGGTAGGTCAGGCCGAAAATCGCCTCCATGGTGTCGGCAAGAATCGAGTCCTTATCGGCGCCGCCGGTGTGAATCTCGCCCTTACCGAGCAGGATGTACCGGCCCAGATCCAGGTCGCGTGCCACCTTCGCCAACGCCACCGTAGACACCACCACGTGGTGCAGCTTCACGAGCTCACCCTCGGGCAGGTCAGGGTAGCGTCGGTACACTTCTTCAGCGATCGCCAGGGAAAGCACCGAATCGCCCAGGAACTCCAGGCGCTCGTTATGCTCCACCCCGGGGTTCTCGAAGGCGTAGGAACGGTGCGTTAGGGATAGCAAAAACGTCTCGGCGTCGATATCGACCCCGAGACGTTTACGCAACTCCCTAGTATCAACACTAGGAAATTCAAACATAAGGATTCACCGCTTCTTAGGCGTCTGCAACCTTACGGCCCTTGTACTCCAGGAACAGGGCGTTGCCTGCAGCGTCGGTTACAACCTTTGCCTGGTGGGGCAGGCTGTAGGTCACGCGACCGTTTTCAACGGTCTTAACCAGCTGGGGCACGGATGCCTTCCACTGGGAACGGCGTGCGCGGGTGTTAGCGCGGGACATCTTGCGCTTGGGAACAGCCACAGCTATCTCACAATCTCTAGTAACAACAATTTAGTTTTCGGTATCTGCACCGAGCAGGCCCTGTAGGGCCGACCAGCGCGGATCCAACACCTCGTGATGATGCCCGGGGTCATCCTCCAGGCGCGCACCGCAATCGGCGCACAGACCCTGGCAGGTGTCCCTGCAAACAGGCTGGAACGGCAGTTGAAGGATTACTGCGTCCCGCAGAGCCGGTTCAAGGTCGATGGAATCATCCTCAACGGCGTACTGCTCATCTACTTCATCTTCGGGGCCGCCAGCCGGGGCCTTCTCAAAGACGAAAAGCTCTTGAATATTGGCCGACATCTCGTAATCAATCGGATCCAAGCAAAGGCTACACTCGCCGTGTACATCCACAACAACGGAGCCGGTTACTAGGATACCATCAACAACAGACTCCATACGAATATCGAGGTCAATATCCGAACCCTCTTCCACGCCGATGAGCGTGTTACCCAGGTCTGCCGGTGCGGGCAGAACCTCAGTGAGAGTTTCCATGGTGCCGGGGCGGTGAATCAGGTTAGTGACCGATACAACCAGCGGCGATGCGTCTGCACGTGAAATGGCGTTTCTCCTTACGAAATGTATAAACCAAAGTCCCATTTTAGGGGTCATTCGCACCGTTAATCAAGATTAAGCGCCTTTTAAATCTCTTTAAGTGGCGCTCACCTCTTAAATATCCCCTTAAGGAGGCGCCGCGCGGCACTTAACCGGCCGGTCGGGCCGCCCCAGAGGTAGTTAAGCGCCCGGTCGGCGGTACAGTTTGCCCAGTCAGTGGCAGTTTGCCTTGCCTGTTGAGTGTGTCAGGCATGCCGGGCGTGTCGGGTGGGTGCGCACCCGGGTTGTCCGGGTTGCTCGGGTTGTCCGGGTTGATGAGGCGCTTTAGGCGTTTTAGGCGCTTTTCAGGGCGCGGGCGACCGCCTCCGGTACGAAGGGAGTCACGTCACCACCCAGCGACGCCACCTCACGAATAATCGTGGACGACACCGCACCGTAGCGATCCTCACCAGCCAAGAACACCGTCTCAACCTGCGCCAGGTGGCGGTTCATGCTCGCCATCGGAGCCTCATAGCTGTAGTCCGTCGCCGAACGCAGACCCTTCACCAGCACCTTCGCGCCACGTTCCGCCGCGTACTCAGCAAGCAGCACACCCGGCGGAATCGGCTCCACACTCACGCCCTCAATGCCGAGCTCCTGCAGAGACTCGCGTACCAGCTGCACGCGCTCCTCCAGGGAGAAACGGTACTTCTTGGAGCTATTGTGCGCCACGCCCACAATCACCTCATCAAAGAGCTGAGCGGCGCGGGCAATGATTTCCAGGTGGCCGTGGTGCACGGGGTCAAAAGATCCGGGGCAGAGGGCAATCATGGCGGTCCCTTCACGAATAAATATCAAACGTTGGAATGAGTAGATGCGGGCGAATATAGGATGCGGGTCAGCGGCACGCGGGCGAGCGCAGGCTGAGGCGGTCGGTGAGTTTGGGTGGTGAGATGAGGCGGCGGCCTTAGTCGGCGAAACTAGGCCGCGAGCTCTTCAGCGTCCTCGCCGGATTCGTTGCCGGGCTCGTCGCCCGCCTGTTCCTCCACCTCGTCGGGCTCCACATAGTAGAGCACCGTCTCGCCGTGCTGACGGGTCGAAAAACAGTACAGACCCTCGCCCCACACCGGTTCCGCATCACGCGAAGAACGCTCCACCACGACCACGGCACCCTCGGCAAGCTTGGGGGTGAGCGCCTCCAGCAGCTCGCTGACCTGCTCGTTCGGCATGGCGTAGGGCGGGTCAACAAACACCAGATCCCACGGACCGGAGGCGGACTTCACGTAGGTCAGCGCCTGAGACTGCTGCACGCGCGCCGCAGAACCGGTAGCACCAGAAGAACCAGTGCCAGTGCGGCCCATCGCCTTCTCCACCGCGGCAACGTTCTTGCGAATCACCGCAACAGCCTTCGGGTAGGTGTCCAGCAGAGTCACGGAGGCGGCACCGCGCGAGAGCGCCTCGCAACCCAGCGCACCCGAGCCGCCGAAAGCGTCCAGCACGCGGGCGCCACGGATAATGTCGTAGCTCTCCAGCTTGGAGAAGAGGGATTCCTTCACCCGGTCGGTGGTCGGGCGAGTATTATCCCCCGGAACCGAGGCAAGGCGAACGCCTCCGGCGGCACCGGAAATAATACGGCTCATAGGGTCTCTCCTCTAACTAGTGCGGTGTGTTCAAGTCACGGTTTCAGCGGGTGGTGGGCATGTAGCGGGCAGAACAGGCGGCGCGTTCTGCCCCGTGGGGCGCTTATCCCCTGCCGAGGAACGCCTCACGGTCAGCGTCCAGGGCACGGTCAATCGTACGCGCCAGCGACGGATGCTTAGCCAGCGTCGGGTCCTTCTCCACCACCGAGCGGGCATCCTCACGGGCACGCTCAATAATGTCGGCATCGGCAAGCGCCCGCAAGAACCGCAGGGTGCTCTTCGAACCCGATTGTGCAGCACCCAGAATATCACCCTCGCGGCGCTGCGCCAGGTCGATGCGGGAAAGCTCAAAGCCGTCCGTGGTTGAGGCGACCGCATCCAGGCGCTCGCGGGACACGCCGTCCTCCTCCTGGCGGGTCACCAGCAGGCAGGTGCCCGCGTAGCCGCCGCGGCCCACACGACCGCGCAGCTGGTGCAGGCCCGAGATGCCGAAGCGGTCGGCGTCCATGATGATCATGAGCGTGGCGTTCGGGACGTTCACGCCCACCTCAATGACGGTGGTGCTGATGAGCAGGTCAATTTCGCCGCGCTCGAAAGCGGTCATGACGGCGGTCTTCTCCGCCGGGTCCATGCGGCCGTGCAGGGTGCCGATACGCACGCCGACGAGGGCGTCCTCAGCGCTCAGGTAGGAATACATTGAGGCGACCGAGGTCAGCTGAACCTTGCCGTCGCTGCTGGCGTTACCGCCCTGACCGAAATAGCCCTGGGCCGAGTTGCCCGCGCCGGTTCCCGCACCGTTCAGGCTGGATGCGCCAAAGAACGCGGCGCCTTCCTCCAGGCTGTCGCCGTCCTCCCCGATTTTGGGTACGACAACATACACCTGGTGGCCCGCGTCGATTTCTTCGCGGGCGCGCCTCCACAGTCGGGACGCCCAGGCGGGCTTCTCGGCGAGGGGCACAACGTGCGTTGAAATTTTCTGTCGGCCGGCGGGTAGGGTGTCAAGCACGGACACGTCCAGGTCACCGAACACGGTCATGGCGACGGTACGCGGAATGGGCGTTGCGGTCATGACCAGGCGGTGCGGCAGGGCGCCGTCGGTGCCGCGCAGGCCGTCGCGCTGCTCCACGCCGAAGCGGTGCTGTTCGTCCACGACGACCAGACCCAAATCGTGGAAGCTCACCTCATCGGAGAGCAGAGCGTGGGTGCCAATCACGATCTGGGCGGTGCCGTCGGCGAGCTCCTGCAGAACCTTGCGCTTGGCGCGGGTACCCATGGAGGCGGTCAGCAGGCGCACACGCACACGGCGGGGGTCCTCCCCGTTCCCCGCGGGAGTTCCCTCGACAGACCCCTCGGCTGATTCGTCAGCGTCTGAGTCTTCGGGCGCTGCCATATCCCCCAGGATGTCCAGCACCGAACGCAAATGCTGCTCAGCAAGCACCTCGGTCGGGGCGAGCATCGCGGACTGGCCGCCCGCATCGGCAACCTGCAGCATGGCACGCAGAGCCACCACGGTCTTACCGGAACCCACATCACCCTGCAGCAGGCGGTTCATGGGCGATTCACTCGACAGATCGGCGGCAATCTCAGCGCCTACCTTCTGCTGCCCCTCGGTCAGCTCGTAGGGCAGAACCTCCAGCAGCTGGTCGGCGAGGCCACCCTCCACGGCGGGGCGCGGCTGGGTCAGGTGTGCGGCACGCACCGAATGCAGGCGGGCGAGCGCGCTCTGCAGCACGAATGCCTCGCGGTAACGCATCTGCGCCTGCGCGGCACGCCAGGTGTCCTCCGAGTCGGGGGTGTGCAGGGCGCGGTACGTCCACTCCAGCGAGGGCACCTTGCGGGCGCGACGAATCGTGTAGGGTACCGGGTCTTCGAGTTCTTTGAGCGGCACCTTTTCGAGCAGCTGCGCCATGTAGCCGCTAATGCGGTCGGTGGGCAGCTTCGCGGGGGCGCGGTAGACGGGCACGGGGGCGGTGGCGGCGTCGGTGACGTCCGCGCCGGAGGCGTCCTTCGAGAGCAGGGCGTAGTGCGGGTTGGTGAGGGTGTATTCGCCGCGGTAGATGCCGACCCTGCCGGAGAACATCATGGTTTCGCCCTCGCGGATTTCGCGGGCGGCGGTCCAGGCGTTGAAGAAGGAGAGCTTCATCTGCGAGCCGATGAGCGCACCGGGGTTCGTCATGCTGGGTGCGGGCACGCCAAAGAGGCCTCCCTGCGCGAAACTATCCTGGGCGAAACTATCCTGGGCGAAGCTGTCCTGGCCAAATGAATCTTGGCCGTAGCTGTCTGCGTAGCCGCTGTAGGAGGCGGGCTGGGCTCCCCTGCCCTGTGCAGGGTTCTGGGTAGCGGGGTTGTGCGTGGAATGAGCGAGCGCGTTGATGCGCGGGTTGTGCATCCCGGTTGCCTGCCAGTTCTGCGCGGGGGCGCCGGATGCGCCGGATACTCTGGATACGCCGGATGCGCCGGGGCGGTTAGCGCGCCCGGGCACCACGGATACAGGACCACCAGCACCAAAGCCAGCCGCACCGAAGCCAGTGGCACCAAAACCGGCGGGTGCATCCTGCCCGGTGGCGTCGGAGAGCCGGTCGGTGATTGTCACTTCCGTGATTTTGCCGCGGCGCGCCGCCATGGTTCGGGTACTCACGTGCACCACGCGGGCAATGATGGTGACGTCCTGACCCTCAACGAGTTCGGCGAAGGAGCTGAGCTCACCGCGCGGCAGGTACTTGCGCGGGAAGTATTCGAGCATCTGCCCGACGGTGTGCAGGTCAAGGTGCGTGGAGATTGCCTTGGCGCTGGGCGCGGGAAGGTACGTTTTGAGCGGCGCATTTTCGATGCGGTCTTCGGAGGCGTAGCGCGCCAGGGCACGGCTCTTAGCCTCCGCGGTGGCTGATGCGGGCCTCGCAGCCGCAACTTTCTCGGCAGCAACCTTCTCAGTAGTTGCCTTCTTCGCGGAAGCCTTCTGTACAGGTTCCTTCTGTGCGGGAGCCTTCTTCACTGGGGCTTTCGGCGCGGGCATTGCCTTCTTGGCAGCGGTTTTCGGCGCGTCGGTTTTCGGTGCGGGGGTTTTCGGCGTAGCGGCCTTGGAATCAGCGACATTCGTCACCGAGGCTTTGGAAGCGGGAGCCTTCTTTGCGGGCGCAGTCTTCTTCGTTGCTACCTTTTTGGTCGCGGACTTTTCAGCTTCTACCTCGGGTGCGCTCTTCTTCGGAGCAGGCTTCTGCTCGACCTCCTCGCTCGCTTTCGTCACCTTCTGCGGGCGCGCCGAAGTAGCCCGCGCTGCAGTTTCGTTCTCCTGCGGGCTCGGCTTGTTCTGAGCTAGTTCCTTCTGTACAGGTTCCTTCTGAGCTGGCTTCTTCTGAGTCGGATTCTTCTGCGCGGGCGCTTTCCGGGCAGGTTCCTCCGGCTGAGTTGCCTGCCGCGCCGCCAACGCAATATCGACCAGCTCGTAGATGGCATCGTCGGTCATGGTGTGCGCGGCGGGACCCAGCGAATGCTTGAGCGTCTTGAGCGCCTTACGGTAGGGTGCGCTGGCGCGCTGTGCCGCGCGTTCGCTCAGCTCGGCGCGGCTCACCTCGCCTCGGGCGTAGGCGGCAAGATCACGCACGGTCAGCTCGGCGGTGGTGCGGAGCTGCTCATCGCTCAGTAGTGGCACATCTTTTGTCCCCTGCTGAGCTCGGGCCGCAGAACCGGCGCGGGAGGCAGGCGCAGAACCTACGGGCTCACCCTGCGCTATCTCAACCTTCGCAGGCTTGGTCTGCGAAGCCTTGCTCTTCGTAGCCTCAGCCATTGCACTTTTAGCCGACGCAGCTTTGACCGGCGCACTCTTGTTAGGCGCAGGCTCGGGAAGCCCCAAGTCCAGGGCTTCCTGCTGCGGGTTCACGGAACGTCGGGCGGGGCTCATGCGCCGCCCTCCGCACCGCACGCGTGGTCGGCGTGGTGGCCGTCCTCCAGGGAGGAAATACGCTCATCCGACCACTGACCGTAGCCCATAATCAGCTCGCGGGCGGGGTCAATTTCGGGAACGTGCACGTGCAGCGCCCAGAGTCCAGCCGCCATGTCCAGGGGCGTAATGAGCAGGCTGTCGCCCATGGCTTCAAGTTCGGGGCGCAGCTGCGCCAGGGCGAGGGGCTCGCAGGTCAGTGTGCCCATGAGCTCCCAGCCGGCCTGCCCCGCATGTTCTGCGTGCTCACCTTCTACATGTTCGACAGGTTCAGAGCCAGCCCGCGCCGCATCCGCAGCTGAGGGCGCGCGCAGCATGGACTCCACCTGCGCCTCGCTCAGGGTTGCTCCCTCCCAGCGCGGGTTGGAGTGCACCACGGCAAGGTAGAAGCCGAGCGCGCCGGCATCCACGAAACCGGCAAGCTCGGGTGAGGGCGGGAACTGCGCGGTACGTTCCAGGGCGGCACGCATCAGCGCACGTCGACGCTCTTTCAGCGCCCCATCAGCGGCTTCTGCGTCCTGCGATGCATCGTAGTGTGCGTCCAGGCGGGCAAGCTCCACCATGACCGACAGCATCGTGGAGGGCACCATCTGCTCCCCCACGCTGGCGCGAATACGCTCAGCCGCGAAGGCCATCGCGCGCGCCTCCGCGTGGGCGTACTCCAGCTTCACTTCGCGATGCTTCGGCAGGGATCCGCGAGCAATAACGCGCTCGTAGTCTGTCTCCAGGGCGCGCACGAGCGGCAGCTCATCGGCTGCGTCGCCGAGCTCCCGAGCGAGGTTTCCGGGCAGGAACCAGTAGCTGCGCACTGCCTCCAGCGCCCAGGCGCAGAGCAGGGTACCGGAGTTGCCGCGCGCCACGCGGGATGCGCGCATAATCGCGTGCTCGTAGATGCCGCCCAGCTGAATCCACAGGTGGGCGAGGGTTTCCTCTTCGGAGGCGCCCGCCGCCTCGGGTGCGTACGCGTCTTCCTCGCCAGACAGCTCCCCGCTAGGCAGAACCTGCTCCATGCCCCGCTCAAACTCTTCAGTCAGGGTCAGCAGGGTGTGGGCGATATTAGAGCCGGTGTCCTTATCGGGCACGGGGAACCCGTTGAGTTCGTTGAGCGCCTCACGGTAGCGTTCGATGGTGGTGCGGGCGGCGGTGGACCACGCTACGCCGAAGCGGTAGGCGCGCACGCAGGCGCGGCGGTAGATTTCGCGCTCTTCGGTGCGCTGGTTCTGTTCTGCGTTCACGCTACCCTCCCTATCAGTTTCGCGTGGTTCTCGACTGGTTCTCGGCTGATGTCTCAGCGCCCGCAGCACGGGCAGAATCCAGCCTATTTCGTACTTCTATTCTAAGCAATTTCGGTTAAATGTACGGTATTACCCACCGCCCATCCCGCGGACTGAAAACACAGACGGAACACAAACCGCACGCACCTCGCGGCACCCGGTGACTTGCGGTACTAGGTGACTTGCGGTACTAGGTGACTTGCGGCGCTCGGTGACTTGCGGTAGTGGGTCAAGCTTCTACGCGGACGCTCCGTAGTGTTCCCAGCCCATGCCGTCCAGGGAGCGGCCGTCCATCACGACCGCCGCGCCGGTCACCGCATTGTGGCGGCGTTCGGCACCGTAAAGCTCGGCGCTCAGACCGCGCTCCGGGGCGTCCGCAACGCAGGTACCCAGGGGCACGAACTCTTCGGGCACCTCACCGGGGAAGGTCGCCAGCAGGCCGTGGTCTTCTCCACCGACCAGCACGAAGGTGCGCGCCAGGGATGCGGGGCTCTCCCCCGCCTCGTTGCGCTCACCAATCGCCAGCAGCAGGCGCGCCAGCGGTAGCAGCGGCTCGGCGAACGCATCCACGGCGGCGCGGTCGAGGCGCATCTGCACCCCGGAGGCAGCGGCGACTCGTCCAGCGTCCTTGACGAGTCCGTCGGAAAGATCCAGCATGGAGCTTGCCTGATGCTGGCGTGCCACCTCGCCGGCGGGGATGGGACTGACCGGGTGGTGTTGCGAGTCGACGGCGCGCTCGCAGACCGCAATCATGTGCGCGGCGTCTTCGGGGCTGAGGGTGCGGGCAAGCTCGATAAGACCCTCGGGAAGAACGCCACCAGGAAGAGCGCCAGTACCTTCAGCCTGCTTCTCAGTATGCTTTTGAGCCCACGCCCGGCTCACCGCCTCCAGCGCCGCCTCAGCATCTTGACCTGCGGCAATGGCACGCAGCAGTGCCATGGCGGGCAGGGAGAGCGGGTTGAGCAGCAGGCGCAGACCGGCATCGGACCAGGCGGTACGTCCCGCCAGGGCAATAGTGTCACCGGGGCGTGCGCCGGAGCGTAACACGGCGCGGTCCGTGTAGCCGAGGGCGGTGACGGTCACCGACATTTCGGTGGAGTCGCCAATATCGCCGCCGCCAATCACGCATTCGGTAGCTCCGCAGGCGTTGATTCCGTCTACAATGCCGTGGGCGAAGCCATCGATCCAGCCGTAAGGAGTGCTACCGGGCAGGCTCAAGGAGATGAAGAGGCTCACCGGGCGTGCGCCCATGGCGGCAACGTCGGCAAGGTTCTGGGTCGCGGCTTTGCGCCCCACATCGTAGCCGCTACTGCGGGCGGGTTCCAGAATGAACTCGCCGGCCTCACCCGCACGTGCGATACCGCCGGGCCACAGGTTCATGAAGTCCTGGTCCTCAACGAGAGTGTCGGTGGTGACCACGGTACGCTGACCGGGCGCGGGCGCGGCGAGGACGGCACAGTCGTCACCGGGACCCACATCGAGGGGCTCAATGTGCCCCGCCTGACGTGCCGTAGCGGCAACCTGCTCATTGTGGGCGTTGATAATCGGCATGAAGGCGCGCAGAACGCGGGACTCCCCCAGCTTTGAGAGAGGTGTCTCTCGCATGGGGTTGTCCCGCGTTTCGCTAAAAGTCTGAGGATTCACATCCTCTATTATCGCGTATTCTTACGCGTTATGTTCGCCTTATGCTCCGCGGCTGAAGTAGCGGATCGCCAGAGCAATCAGCACCAGACCGATGAGCGAGAAGAGAATCAGCGGTGCAATCCCGGAAAGTCCGGAATCGTCCGCGTCCGCGTTCTTCACGGTCTGCTCCTGAGCGGCGTTCGCACCGTCAGCCTTTGTCACGCTCTTTGCGGAGCGGCTGGCGCTAGCCGAGGTGGAGGAGCTGGGCGACTTCGAAGCCGATACCGAGCTTAAGGAGCTCGAGGGGCTTACCTCCTGGGAGTGGTCCTCTTCGGTCTTATTGCGCGAGAGGTATCCAGCAACCCAGTCTGCCGCACCCGGGATGGAGTCATTCGAGCCGTTATTGGCTGCGATTCGTCCGAGGGTGGTGCCGCCAGAACGCAAGGGATCATCATCACCGTCATCGGCCCTGTCATTCGGTGCCTTGGTGCTCGGTGAAGAGCTTGAAGATCCCGATGAGGAGCTTGAGGATTCGGAGGATTTGCCCGGTCGCGGAAGCTCGATGGAGATGACGACATCTTCCCCCGAGGTTTCCTGACGGTTTCCAGGGACGGTCACCGGGTTGTTCGCCGGAGGAATCGGGGCAACAGGCTCAGTCTCAATCGGGGTAAGGGTCTTGGCGTCTGAGCTGTCCTTGGTGTCCTCTACCGGAGCTACGGGAACTACCGGAATCACGGGGATTTCTGCATCCTTAGTGGGTTCCTTGGAGGGTTCCTGAGTCGGCGCGGGCACTACCGGAGCCTGAGTCGGCTCCTCGGAGGGTGCTTCGCTCGGTTCCTTGCTCGGTTCCTGAGTCGGCTCGGGAGTTACGTCCTTGGTCGGCTCGGGAGTGGGTTCCGGATTCGGTTCCGGGGTTACGTCCTTAGTCGGCTCAGGAGTGGGTTCCGGAGTAGGCTCCGGTTCCGGGGTGGGCTCAGGATTCGGCTCAGGAGTGGGCTCCGGGGTCGGTTCGGGAGTTACATCCTTCGTCGGCTCAGGAGTGGGCTCTACCGTAGGCTCGGGAGTCGGGTCCTGAGTGGGCTGAGGGGTTGCGTCCTTGCTGGGTTCCGCAGTAGGTGCAACGGTCGGCTCCGGAGTGGGAGCAACAGTAGGTTCTGCCGTCGGGGTTGCGGTAGGAGCAACGCTCGGTTCGGCACTTGCACTGGGAGCTACGGTAGGCTCAGCGGTCGCCTCCTTAGAGGGCTCTGCGCTAGGACTTGCCGTATCGGTAGCACTCGCAGAAGCGGAGGGCTCGGCAGTGGGCTGCGCAGTGGCATCCGGAGTGGGTGTCGCGTCCTTAGAGGGCTCTACGCTAGGACTCGCCGTAGCGGTAGCACTTGCGGAAGGTTCAGCGCTAGCCGTGGGCTGAGCACTCGAAGAAGCGCTAGGCTGAGCGGTGGGCTCTGCCTGCGCGTTGTCAGTCTTATTGTCTCCCTGGGCGGTGGGCCATGCGCTTACGGTAGCAAGCGTGGGTACTGCCGTCCGAGAGGAAGATGCCGCGGTCGCGGCGGGGTCCAGGGTTTGGCCTGCGGTGCCAACAGGGTTCGACGGAAGCTGTGACGCTGCCTCCTGCACATCTTGAGCAAATGAGGCTACGTATGGGCTTCCGGAAGCAACCAGTGCTGTCGCCAGACTCGCAGAGACCACCTTACGGTTTCGTTTTCCCAAAAGGTTGTCCTTGACTTTCTGATACGTTGTGAGTGAATAGATACCCAATCGCTAGGGTAGATCGGATATGGCTTCATCTATTCTACCGAATCGGCTTTTTCTTCATTACTCATTTTAGCGCTTTCATACCAATCTTTGAGCTTCACGATGTGCAAAGACTATCAACGACACCTTTCCATCACCCAGAAGCATCATTTCATGCACTTATGAGCAGAATTACGTTTCACCTTATCAACACCGCTTTAGAATTTGCACTCCCCTATTTAAGGGACCCCGAGGCGAGTTTAAGTGATTTTTCTCATTAGTGAATCTAGAGCGATTCTCATCAAGATTTAGAGGCTAATACGTACCAATTACCCCGCCCACACAGACATTAACTTGCCCACCGCGCAAAAAACGCCCCGCCGCAATTCCTCAAGAATCCGCGACGGGGCATCTCTTAGCAGGGGCTACTCCCCCACTGCTACGTATTCAAAAACTAGCGCAGACCTAAGATCTCTAACGCAGACCCAGGGGGCGTTCCATCGCCAGGGTCAGCAGCTCGCTAATCAGGTCGGTGTAGGAAATACCGGTGTTCTCCCACATGGTCTTGTACATCGAAATCGGGGTGAAGCCGGGCATGGTGTTCACCTCGTTGATGACCAGGCGGCCATCCTCGGTGTAGAAGAAGTCCGCGCGAGACAGACCCTCGCCGTCCAGCGCCAGGAACGCCTTCACAGCCAGCTCGCGCAGGCGATCCTGCACATCCTGCGGCAGGTTTGCCGGGCACACGGTCACAGCGGACGACTCAGAAACGTACTTCGCTTCAAAGTCGTAGAAGCCGTGGTCCTCGTCCACAACCTCAATCTCGCCGGGGTAGGATGCGCGGGGCATCTCGCCGTGGTGGCCGTCGAGCACAGCGCACTCAATTTCGCGGCCCACAATACCCGCCTCAATAATGATCTTCGGGTCGTGGCGGCGTGCCTCTTCAATCGCGGGCACAAGCTCCTCCACAGAATCCACCTTGGTAATACCGAAGGAAGAACCTGCGCGGGTCGGCTTCACGAACATGGGGAAGCCCAGCTTCAGCACGCGCTCCAGAATCTGCTCGCGGTCCTCGTGCTCCCACTGGCGGTTGGTGACAACCTCGTAGGGGCCGACCTCCAGACCAGCGGACTCGAAAGCAACCTTCATGAAGTGCTTATCCATACCCACAGCGGATGCGGTCACACCGCAACCCACATAGTGCAGGTCAGCCATTTCCAGCAGACCCTGCACGGTGCCGTCCTCACCGAAGGGGCCGTGCAGCAGCGGGAACACAACGTCCACCGGCGCGGTACGGGTAACGTTACCCTCAGCATCCACCAGGGTCAGGCGGGAATCGCCGGCACCCATCGGCAGGAACACCTGCTGGGTACCCTCGGGGAACTCTGCGGTACCGCGAGTGCCAGCGGTCAGCTCGGCGAGCTGCTGCTCATCGGTCAGGTACCAGCGGCCGTCACGGGTAATACCGATAGTGATGACGTCGTAGGCGGTGCGGTCAATAGCGCCCAGAACGCCGGCAGCGGTAATGAGCGAAATCGGGTGCTCGGAGGAGCGGCCACCGCACAGCAGGGCGACGGTCTTCTTCTCGGTCATATATTTCTCCTAGTCAATGTTCCCCTACCCTCAGGTCCGGAAGGTGGAACGGCAATGCGTCAATAATCCTAACGCACGAATACCGTCGCGGTCACTGATACGTTTCTCACGCACCGGCTCTTCGCAACGGTATCCGTCCTCGGATGTCTACATTCAATCTTCTTCTAGTATGTCCTGGCACACAACCCGAATCAAGAGGGTGCCAGCACACCAGAAAGCTTCAAAACCTAGTGACCCTCATGCTTGAGGCGGCGGCCCAGCAGCTGAGGCGCCAAATCCTCAATGCCGATACGACCCGAAAGCACAGCCACCACAGCCTCAACAATGGGCATCTCCACGCCGTGACGACGAGCCAACTCAGCCACCACCGGCGCCGACTTAATCGACTCAGCAGTCTGGCTCATGTGCTCATGCAGGCGGTCAGGGGTAATACCCTGCGCCAGCAGACGGCCCGCCGTGTGGTTACGAGACAGCGGCGAAGAGCAGGTCGCAATCAAGTCGCCCATACCGGCAAGACCGCTCATCGTCGCAGCCTCACCGCCCAACGCCACCGCCAGGCGGGTAATCTCCGCCAGACCGCGCGTCATAATGGACGCCTTCGAGTTATCGCCGTAATTGCGACCCTCGCAAATACCCACGCAAAGGGCAATCACGTTCTTCACCAGGCCGCCAATTTCGGTACCCACCACATCCGTGTTGGTGTACGGGCGGAAGTACGCGCACGCAATCGCGTGAGCAACAGCCTCAGCCACCGGCAGGGTACGAGCCGCAACCACGGAGGCGGTAGGCTCCTCCCCCATGATTTCCTTCGCCAGGTTCGGGCCCGACAGCACGCACACGCGGTGCGGAATATGACCGATCGAGCGCACATCAGCACCGCGCAGAGCCATAGCCTCTTCCAGCTCCTCGGTAATGACCTGCGACATGCGCAGACCCGTACCGGTCTCCAGGCCCTTCGCCAAAGACACCAGCATGGCGTTCGGCTCAATATAGCGGGCGAAGCTCTGCAACTGCGAACGCAGAACCTGCGCGGGCAAGGCAAGAACCACAATATCGGCGCCGGTCAGCGCGGCGGGGGCATCCGCCGTGAAGTGCATGTTGTCCGGCAGCTTCATTCCCGGAAAATAGCGGGCGTTCTCGCGAGTGCGCTCGCACTCAGCCATCACCTGCTCATCACGACCGATGAGGGTCACGCGACTGTTATCGCCGCGCTCGCGGGCAGCGTCTGCCGCGATCTTGGCGAAAGCGGTGCCCCAGCTACCGGCGCCGAGCACCGCAATAGACTGTACGGTTGCCGGAGGGGTAAATTCAGGGCTTGCAGCGGGGGTGCGTCCAAAGAAGGTCACGAAAACACCAGCCTCTCTTCCTTGTGAGGTCCTTGGATGAGGTCCTTGGGTGAACCCCCTAATAGGCGCCCGGTCGGGTACCTATCGGGGGCTCTCAATGGTTCCCAGCGGGAATACTACTTTTCGTCCGGTTCGCCGAGCGCGCCACCAACCGGACCCGAAGGGGTACCGGGTGCTTCACGACGCTTCGTGCGGGGGTTCCAACGACCCTCAGGAGCCTTCTCGCCGCGGATCTTCTCCAGCTCGGAGGTAATAGCGTCCAGCATGGCGTCGGTGACCACGCCCAATTCGGTGCGGGTGTGCTTAGCCTCGGGGCTGGCGTCCTCAACGAGGGAGGCAATATCCAGCGCCTTGCCAACCTTCACGCGAACGGTCTTGCGCGGGAACAGCGAAATCTTACGCTTCTCCTTGATGCGGCCGTCCTCGCCAGCCTCATCCACATAACCGAGAATCTGCTCATCGCCCCAGTGCGCCACCGGGTAGACGGGTGCACCGGTCGCAAGAGCCAGACGAGCCGCGCCGGTACGCGCCTGCATGGGCCACAGCTGCGGATCGTGGGTGGTGGTACCCTCCGGGAAAATCACGACGGCACCGCCAGCCTCAACAATCTTGCGGGCAGTAATCAGGGACTTACGAGCATCCACCGAACCGCGAACCACAGGAATATGCGCGAGCTTGCGCATAATGTAGCCGAGCACGGGAGCACGGAACAGCGAATCCTTCGCCAAGAAGCGCGGCAGGGCGCCCTCAACAAAAGCAGGGAAAGCCACGGTCACCGGGTCAAGCTCGGTGGTGTGGTTAGCCACGATAATGTACCCGCCGCTTTTGGGCAGGTTCTCACGGCCGGTAATCTCAACGCGTGCGATGAGCTTGTACAGCCCGCGCGCAGCGTTACCGAGCACCTTGTACAGAGCATCACCGGAGGCGGTGGGCTCAATCTCAGGCAGAGCCTGCTTTCCCTGCTGTCCGCTCACTAGTCCTGAACCTCAACTTCCTCGGGCTCAACAACGACGATTGCCGCATCGGGCTTGGGAGCCTTCGACGCCTTGCGTGCCAGCACCTCAAAGTTGGCACCCAGGCCCTTGAGCTTCTGCTCGAAGTTCTCGTAGCCGCGAGCAATCAGCTCAACACCGCTCACGTGAGAAGTGCCCTTAGCAGCCAGAGCAGCAATAATGTGGGAGAAGCCGCCGCGCAGATCCGGAACCTCAATGTCGGCACCGGTCAGCGGGGTGGGGCCAGAAATAATAGCGGAGTGGCCGTAGCCCTTACCCTCGAAACGGCAAGGTGCGCCGCCCACGCAGTCACGCATGACGACAATATCTGCACCCATCTGCTTCAGGGCGTTGGTGAAGCCGAAACGCTCCTCGTACACGGTCTCGTGCACGATGGACGCACCCTTAGCCTGGGTCAGCGCCACAACGAGGGGCTGCTGCCAGTCGGTCATGAAGCCGGGGTGCACGTTGGTCTCAAAGACGATGGGCTTCAGCTGGGCACCGGGGGTGCGCTGAGCCGGGTGGGTGAAGCGGATACCCTCGGCGGTCACCTCGTACAGGCCGCCCATCTTGCGGAACTGGTTCAGGAACGCGGTCATATCCTTCTGAGCTGCGCCGCGCACGAAAATGTCGCCGCCGGTAGCCAGAGCCGCAGAAGCCCAAGAAGCGGACTCGTTACGGTCGGGCAGGGACGCGTGATCGTAGCCGGTCAGCTCGTCCACGCCCTCAATGACGATGGTGCGGTCCTCGTTAATGAAGATGATGGCGCCCATCTTCTGCAGAACAGCAATCAGGTCAATAATTTCGGGCTCAATCGCTGCGTTGCGCAGGACGGTCTTACCCTTAGCGCGCACACCGGTGAGCAGAACCTGCTCGGTAGCGCCCACGGAGGGGTAGTTCAGCACAATCTCTGCACCCTTCAGACCCTCTTCGGGAACGATCAGGGTGGTGCCGGTTTCGTCGTCCTTCTCAACGACTGCGCCGAACTTGCGCAGTGCAGACATATGGTAGTCGATGGGGCGGTCACCGATCTTGCAGCCACCCAGGTTGGGGATGCGTGCGGTACCGAGGGTGTGCAGCAGCGGGCCCACCATCAGAATCGGGATGCGGGAGTTACCGCCGAAGAGCTGAATCTCCTCTGCGTTCTTTGCAGCGGTGGTTGCGTCCTGTGCGGGGTTGAGGGTCAGAACACCAGCTTCGCGGTCGTAGTCGACCTTTGCGCCGTGCAGCTCCACGAGGGTGGTAACGATTTCGACATCGCTCAGGTCAGGGACGTTACGCAGGGTCGAGGGGGTCGAACCGTGCAGTGCTGCGACCATCGCCTTGGGCACCAGGTTCTTGGCGCCTCGAACGTGGACCTCACCAACGAGCGGAGTGCCACCTTCAATGCGAAGCTTGCTGATGTTCTCAGTCATTAAAAATCCTTTGTGGAGTCGGCTGGTTTAGGCCGAACTTTAACAGTGTGCCGATGCGCCGCGTTCTCATACGCTCATACGTGCCGTGCCCTCTGCCGGTAGCAGGGCGAAACGGGCGCATATATTCATCATTATTCTAAGCCCTGCGTAAAGGTGCTCCAAACACCGAAGAGCCTTTGGAACTCGTGACTGGGATTTTGCTCTGTTGTATGTGTGATAAACCGCTCTGACCCCCTCCAGATTCAGAGCTAGAAAAAACAAAAAGATACACAAACATTCACACTAATGCAAACATTTTCTGGTTCTTCACCGAAATTTGACGCCAGTTTCGTCTTTTTGACGCACGAATTTGAACTTGAGAGTAACCTCACCCCTACAATAACGTGCACACTCGTGCCCACTGAACGGCGCCTCCACTCTCACCGAGGAGCCAATCGGCTCTACACTGCGGCATTGGCGCCGGCATTGCCGTTACTCCATGCAGTACGGAGCCTCACGGCAGGGAACGGGCGTGTATTCACTGCATAAACCCTGCGATGACGCCCAACCACAACGGTTCGGCTTCCTGCTTCACTTCAACTTCAAAAATTCACCTCAACATCACCGTAAATATTCGAAAGTCAACTAAAAACCAGGGCACATCGCAACCAACCACAGGTTATTTCGCGGCTGCATCCGCGAAACAACCGGAGGACCCAATATGACACATCACAACACTGCATCACGCATTTCACGCCGCCGCCTCGTACAGGGTGCGGCATGGAGCGCCCCCGTTATCATCGCCAGCGCAACCGTCCCTGCATGGGCGGCAAGCGGCGAGCCCACCTGCTCCCCCGCCCTGACCCTCAAGCCGACCGCAACCGGCTTCGACGACAAGGCTGGTGCATACACCGAATGGCTCGTTCCCGAAGGCGTTGGACGAGTCCGCTTCGACCTCGTGGGAGGTGCCGGCGGTGCTGCTTCTTCCTTCACCCCCAGCTACCTGACCGACGTCACGAACGCATCCCTGGCTGGCGGCGGTGCCGGCGCGCAGCTCAGCGGCGTTCTGGCGGTCAAGCCCGGCGATATCCTGCGCGTCTGGGCAGGTAACGGCGGTGTCGGTTCGGCGTCCGGCGCGAAGCCCGCACTCGGCGGCGAAGGCTACGCAGCGGGCGGCGACTCCACCGGCTCCAGCACCGCAACCGGCACAGCGCAGGTAGTGGGTACTAACAGCGGCTACGTGTACGGTGCATCCGGCGGCGGTTCCTCCGCGGTCGAGCTGGTCCGTGACGGTGCAGTCACCGTCGTAGCCGTTGCGGGTGCAGGTGGCGGCGGCGCACAGCTGGGAACCCTCACCACCCACCAGAGCCTCTTCGACACCCAGCCCAAGGATCAGCTGAACCCGGCACTGCGCGTGGCACTGGACAGCCGCGACGCATCCACCACCGCAGGCGGCAGCGCAGGCGGCGACCTGGGCACCGACAACACCGGTCAGGGCGGCATGCTCATGGCAAGCCCCTACCAGGAATTCATGCCCCTCGACGAGGACGACAAGACCCTCGACATGCGCCTCATGGTCACCGGCGGTACCGCTGGTCGCTCCGGCGTCGCGGGTACCCTCGGTGAGGCATTGATCGGCGTCCTCGACGAGAACAACGAGCTGAAGCTCCTGCCTATGTCCGAGCCCTGGTTCGATTCGTACAGCTTCCCGCGCTACTACCGCTACGAGGGCGACTCTGTGAGTGAGAAGGAGAAGGGCACCGGCGGTGCGGACGCTACCGGCTCCTACCGCGGTAAGGGCGGCTCCGGCGCTCTGCTCTCCCACACCTACGCCAAGCTCTCCCTCACCACCGTTGCTTCCGGCGGAGGCGCCGGCTACGGCGGCGGCGGCGCAGGCCTGAACATCTGGACCGTCGGCGCGTACTACGAGAGCGTTTTCGGCCGTCAGGTGCAGTTCGAGAGCGAAGGAAACATCTACTCGCTCAGCTCTCTGAGCAGCGGCGGCGGTGCAGGCGGCAGCTACATTAACCACGAGGTGGTTTCTGACTTCGCTCTTGCCACCGCGCAGAACGCCAACCCGACCGCGGGCGTGCGCTCCCCCGGTTCGGCGGCGCTGTACAGCTGCACCGAGAACGCAACCCTGAACACCCCCATCACTGAGGGCGCCTAAGCTCTAGGTATTGAATCAATGCGCCTCCCCGGAAGCTAATGCTCCGGGGAGGCGCTTTTATATGTGTGCCGAGGTTTTGGTGCGTAAAGGTTCGGATGCAGAAAAGCTCGAAGGCGGCGACTGATTCAGTCGCCGCCTACGAGCTTTACATCTCCAGGTCATAGAGCACTCGGCGTAGAGATTCTCTACTTAGAGTTCCTGAGTGCGGGGCATCCAGGAGGGGCGCTTCGCCTCGTACGCCTCGATAGCCTCGAGGTTCTGCAGGGTCAGACCGATGTCATCCAGGCCCTCCATGAGGCGCCAGCGCACGTAGTCGTCAATCTCGAAGGGAACGACCAGCGCGCCCACGGTCACGGTCTTGGACTCCAGGTCAACGGTGATTTCGGTGCCGGGCTCGTGCTCCAGCGCCTTCCAAATCAACTCAATATCGTCCTGTGCAACCTGCGCGGTGACCAGGCCCTGCTTACCCGAGTTGCCGCGGAAAATATCAGCAAAACGAGCAGAAATAACGACCTTGAAACCGTAGTCGCGCAGCGCCCACACGGCGTGCTCACGGGAAGAACCGGTACCGAAGTCCGGGCCCGCCACCAGCACGCTACCGTGCTTGTAGGGCTCCTGGTTCAGGATGAACTCGGGGTCCTTGCGCCAGTTAGCGAAGAGGGCATCATCGAAGCCGGTCTTGGTCACTCGCTTGAGGTAGACGGCGGGAATGATCTGGTCGGTATCAACATTCGAAGAACGCAGCGGCACGCCAATGCCGGTGTGCTTAATAATGGGTTCCATAATGGCTCCTTAGCTATAGCGGCGTGCTAGGCCACGACGTCGGACGGGGCGGACAGGGTACCGCGCACAGCGGTTGCGGCGGCAACCACCGGGGAGACCAGGTGGGTGCGGCCACCCTTACCCTGGCGGCCCTCAAAGTTACGGTTCGAGGTGGAGGCGCAACGCTCACCGGGCGCCAGCTGGTCGGGGTTCATGCCCAGGCACATGGAGCAGCCGGCAAAGCGCCAGTCGGCACCGAAGTCCTTGAAGACCTTGTCCAGGCCTTCCGCTTCTGCCTGCGCGCGGACCTTCTGGGAGCCGGGCACAACCATCATGCGTACGTTCTCGGCGATGGTGCGGCCACGCACGATGTCTGCTGCGGCGCGCAGGTCCTCGATGCGGGAGTTGGTGCAGGAGCCCAGGAAGACGACGTCCACGGGGATTTCCTTCATGGGGGTGCCCGCCTTCAGGTCCATGTATTCGAGGGCGCGTTCTGCTGCGACCTTGTCGTTCTCATCCTCGAAGTCGTCCGGGGAGGGAACGGTGTGGCTCAGCGGCACACCCTGACCGGGGTTGGTGCCCCAGGTGACGAAGGGTTCGAGCTCGTCGGCGTTGATGAAGATTTCCTTGTCGAAGACGGCACCTTCGTCGGTGGGCAGGCTCTTCCAGTACTCGACTGCCTTGTCCCATTCTTCACCCTTGGGTGCGTGCTGGCGGCCCTTGATGTACTCGAAGGTGGTCTCGTCGGGGGCGACCATGCCGGCGCGTGCGCCCGCCTCAATGGACATGTTGCACATGGTCATACGACCCTCCATGGAGAGGGAGCGGATCGCGGAGCCGCGGTATTCGAGCACGTAGCCCTGACCGCCGCCGGTGCCAATCTGCGCGATGACGGCGAGGATGATGTCCTTGGCGGTCACGCCGGGCTTGAGGGTGCCTTCAACGTTGATTGCCATGGTCTTGAAGCGTGCCAGGGGCAGGGTCTGAGTTGCCATGACGTGCTCCACCTCGGAGGTGCCGATGCCGAACGCGAGAGCGCCGAACGCACCGTGGGTGGAGGTGTGGGAGTCGCCGCAGACGATGGTCATGCCGGGCATGGTCAGGCCGAGCTGCGGGCCGACCACGTGCACGATGCCCTGTTCCTCGTCGCCGAGGGAGTGGATGCGCACGCCGAATTCCTTGGCGTTGCGGCGCAGGGTCTCGATCTGGGTGCGGCTGGTCAGGTCGGCAATGGTGCCGAAGATATTGTCGGTGGGGGTGTTGTGGTCCTCGGTGGCGATGGTCAGGTCGAGGCGGCGCAGGGGGCGGTTCTCGATGCGCAGACCTTCGAATGCCTGGGGCGAGGTCACTTCGTGCAGTAGCTGCAGGTCGATGTAGAGCAGGTCGGGCTTGCCGTTTTCACCGGGGACGACGACGTGTGCGTCCCAGACTTTTTCTGCCAGGGTGCGCGGACGGGTGCCCGCGGTGGTTGCGTTCTGTTCGCTAGTCATGCTTTCTCCTGCTTGATGCGTTCCTACGGTGGATGCGTTCGGTGTGGTGCGTGCCGCTGGTTTGTGGGGTTGAGGAGCGGATTATGTACCCGATGGGACCCTCAAATCGGTATTTCCCTGCGGCGTGTCGCACATTTTTTCACGGATTCTTAGCCTGTGAGACGGCCTAGAAACACCCCGAACCAGCGAGTGTTTTTGTGTGGGTTTATTCTATGACTCCAGGGTAATTTTGCGGGATTATCCGCATTTTTCTGCGACTTTTCGCATATTTTCACCCATAAACCCACATAAACACTTATTATGAAAAGCTCATAATTTATCCCGTAGGGGGTGATTCCATCTTCAGCTCTGCACCCCAAAGAGTCCATGAAGTCCGGGGTATCTTTCATATTCTGAGATAGAATATAAGAATGACTCCTTCCGCCTCACGTTTTAACGCACACGGAATGCGTCACCCCAACGCATCCACACACCACAACGCACCGGTTGTCGACCCCGTCAAGCCGCCCGAACACATGGCCGCCGACGAGCAGATGGTAGAGGTACACTCCCACGGCTCCTCCGGCGTTGGCGTGCTCGACAAGGCAACCCTCATTCTTGATTGCCTCGAGGCAGGCCCCGTATCCCTGGGCGACCTCGTCAAGGCAACCGGCCTGGCACGACCCACCGCGCACCGCCTCGCCGTGGCACTGGCACATCACCGCCTCGTAGCCCGCGACGTGCAGGGACGCTTCATGCTCGGCCCCCGTCTGACCGAACTCGCCTCCGCCACCATTTCTGATGAGCTCATCACCGTGGCCGACCCGATCCTGCAGAAGCTCAGCCTCGAAGCTGACGAGTCCACCCAGCTGTACCGCCGCCAGGGCGACTGGCGCGTGTGCGTTGCGACCGCGGCACGCCCCTCCGGCATGCACGAATCCATCCCGGTGGGCACCCAGCTGTCCATGCAGGCTGGTTCCGCCGCCCAGGTGCTGCTCGCATGGGAAGACCAGAACCGCATTGTTGAAGGCCTGCGCGATGCGCACTTCAGCGCCGCCATGCTCGCGGCTGTGCGCCGCATCGGCTGGGCGCAGTCCGTGGGCGAGCGCGAGCGCGGTACCGCCTCGGTCTCCGCTCCGGTGCGCGCTCCCGGTGGCAAGGTGATTGCGGCTGTCTCTATCTCGGGTCCGATTGATCGTATGACCCGCCAGCCGAACCGCAACTACCCCGAGCTGGTCGTCAAGGCTGCTCAGGCGATTACAAACGGTCTGCGTGAGCTTTCTACTTCTCACTCAGCCTCGGATGTTGAGGAAAGCTAAGGCTCCGTTATAGATAGTTTTCACGAAAAGAATCCCTCCCCGCCTCATTGAGGTGGGGAGGGATTCTTTTATGCGGTTTTCAGATGATATGCCGCTAAATGTCCAGGGCTTTACGGTAGGAGTTGAGGCGCTTAGCTTCCAGCTGCACCGGGGCGACCACGCAGGACTGTACCGCCTTCTCAACGCCGGTCTGCAGGCGACCCCGCAGTTTACGTGCGTAGTAGCGTGAGCCCATGGCGGTAAGCAACCTGCCCACACCCGCCGAGGCGATGCCGAGGAGTATGCCCAGCAGCAGAAGCAGGGTCGGCAGGGGTACCGGGGAGCCTTCGGGAGTCGGCGCGGGCGGCAGTTGAATCTGCAGGTACGCCATGCCGGAGATGAGGGTCAGCCAGCCGACACCTACCAGGGCACTCAGTAGCGCAATCCACTGCAGGGCGTTGAAGATGACCCAGGGGGCGCGGGTGCGATCCAGACCGTAGTCGATGCGCATCATGTCCCGTTCAAGCAGTTCGGGTAGCTCCGCCTCGCGGGAGAGGGCGGCTTCCTTCATGCTACGTTTCCATGGCTCGTCGATGCGGGCCGCCATCTGCTTGCTGTATTGGCGCACGGCGTTTGCCATGCCTGCCTTCTGTGCGGCGCTCAGCGGCGGTAGTGAGGATGCCACCAGCTCGGGTGCGTTTTCGCTATCGGAGCCGAGCATACCCGCGGACTTCGCATCCTTCGAGGAGCTTTTCTTCTCATCCTGTTGCCCCAGGTGCAGGCGGCGCAGGGGGTCAGCTTTCAGGCGGCTCATCCAGCGGGTGAGGATCCAGCCGGTGTGCTGACCCGCGGCGCGGCGGTAGGAGGCGGTTGCCGCCTGCAAAACCTGCTCAGCCTGGCTGGAGGTGTAGCACGCCGTCACGAGCTTCTGTTCCGCGTCGAGGGCGTAGGCTCCGGCGAGCACGGTCCCCTCTCCCCCGGCGTAGGTGCGCAGCTGGGAGGCGGTGGCGCGCAGCTGCGCGTCGGTTCGCTGCAGGGACAGGCTCTTGGCGGCGGCTACCTGGGCGAGCAGGTCGCGGAGCACGTCGACGCCCTCACCGGTTCGAGCGGAGACGGCGATGGGTGCGGCGAGCAGGTGCGCTTCGGTGCCCTCAGCCTGGAGCAGGCGGGTGAGGGATGCCAGCACGGCGGGCACCTCGGCGGGTGCAAGCTTGTCCGCCTGGTTGAGCACGCAGAGCGCCTGCGCGCCGGAGGCGGCAAGCGGCACCATGAAGTCGCGGTGGATGACGGCGTCGGCGTATTTTTGGGGGTCGACAACCCAGACGAGTACGTCTACGTAGCGCATCATGCGGGCGGCGAGGTCACGGTTGGTGGTGGTGACCGAGTCGAAGTCGGGCATGTCCAGCAGGATGAGGCCGCCGGTGCGGGTGCGCATTTCGCCGCGTCCACCTACTGCGCGGCGGATGCGGTTGAAGAGTCCGGGTGCCGGTTCGGTGACGGCGTTGGGTGCCACCGCTCCCCCGCTTGCTTCTTCGGCGGCGAGCGCCTGAGTCTGCGGGTAGACGCGCTTGTCAATGCCGAGCCAGTCGAGCAGTTCTTCGCTGCCTTCTGCCTCCCAGATAGCCGCCTGCACGGTGGAGGTGGTCGGGCGCGTGGGGGCGGAGAGGGCAATATTCTGCCCGGCGATGGCGTTGAAGAGCGTGGATTTGCCGCTGCCGGTCGCGCCAAAGAAGCCGATGACGGTGTGTTCGGTGGAGAGTTCGCGGCGCTGACTGAGGCGTTCGAGGGTTTCGGCGGCGTCAAGCAGAACGGTTTCGGGGACTCGTCCTTCACCGTAGCTGATGGCTTCCTTCAGGGAGGCGACGGAGCGCGCGAAGGGTGAGGCCGCCACGGCGGGAGTAGTGCCTTTGTTCTCAGGTTTGTTCTCGGGGGTAGTCATAGTGCGTTTTTCTTCGTCTGTGGTGCGCGGTGAGGTGGTGCGCTGTGGAGATGATCTGGTGACAGGCGGTTGAGCGCGCTGCCCCGACTATGCTGTAGCCGACCAGGGGGTCTGCGTACCCTTTACCTGGGCACCCTTTACCTGGGCAGCTTGGCTCTGCGCGCTCATCTCCGCGGCAATTTTCTGCACCTGCTCGGCGGCGCGGTGAATGTCCTCGGCGTCAGCCTGCGGATCGGTTTCTTCCAACACGGCGGTGAAGGGCTGAGCATGCTCGGTGAGCAAATCCGCCATGCGTTCGAGCAGGTCGGTGCGGGCCCGGGTGGCCATGCGGCGCACGGCGTCCTCGCCGAAGATGGATTCGAGGAGCTTGGCGCCGACCACGCCGCTACCGCCGGCGATGCCGACTTCCACGCCGGTGAGACCTCCCGTGAGGCTGAACGCGGCGACCATCATGAGCACGGCCACGGCGTTGACGCTCAGCGAGAGGAATCGGGCGCGCTGGCGCTTGCCGGCGCCCTCCTCTCGAATCATGTCGAGCACCGAGGCCTGCCAGAGGCGGATTTCCGCGGCCACGGCGGCCGAGAACTCATCCTCGGGCGTGGCGCCGGCGGTCGGGGCGGGGGCCGCATCCAGCCGGTGCAGCAGGGAGCGGCCGGCACGGGTCGAACGCCAGCGGGTGCGGGTGCCTTCGGAGGCTCGGGAGGCCGCATCCACGACCACGGCGTAGATGCCGCTTTCGAGGGCATCCTCGACCTTCTGCGCGGCGGCGGGTTGGCCCCGCAGCGCCGAGCCCACGCGGTCGCGCAGACGGCCGATGGTGCTGTCCAGGGAGCGGAAGAA
>ERZ772935.150-NODE-150-length-27882-cov-4.998886_pt1 | contig 27882 bp, 17 predicted proteins | sample MGYA00511683_ERZ772935 | MGnify/ENA primary metagenome ERZ772935 (study PRJEB29015, sample SAMEA2738086) | human oral metagenome | biome: human oral; feature: human-associated habitat; material: saliva | place: China | collected 2228 ...
GAGACGAATCCTGTATTTTTTCCTGTTCCTTTCCATGACACCCGGGATCAGCGCACAGCGTCCCCGCTATGAGAAGATGTCGCCCTTTGTTCGCGAAGCAATGGCATCGGCACTGGCAACGAAGCAGTTTACTCGTAGTCAGAGTGATGATAGATTGTTGACTGCTTTTGTACGTATTGATGGTAATGCGGCAGAAGTTCTAAAGCAGTATGGCTGTAAGGAGTTGGCACGTGTGGGGGATATTAGTATAGCAGCCATCCCTCTTAGTAACCTCGGGGCATTGTCGTGTGGCAGACAAGTGAAGCGAATAGAGACAGGAAGACGATGCAGCATACAAATGGATACTACTCGATTAGTTGTTAATGCTGAAAAAGTTAAAGTAACCGGAAACGGAGTCCAACAAAATGGTGGAGCACAGGCTCCTCAGCCTGCCGCTACCCAGGCGCCTGCGGCTACCGCGCAGCCTGTGGCGACTCAGCCTGCCGCTGCGACGGCTCAGCCGAGTGTAGCTCCCGGCGCTCCTGACCCCGGTGCAGCTGGTGCAGAGGCTGCTCCCGCTACGGGAGCCCAATAGCCCCTCCCTTATAGACAATCCTTATAGACGATGAACGCGTCCTCTCCTTCGCTATGCCCTGTGCCCCTCGGTGCGCTGTTGCCGCTGGTTGCGGTAAGTTCGCTGATGGGCGGCATATCACGCTCGCTTGAGCGGTGGTACACACGGGTGTGAAGGCGGGGGCGCGTTATACTTAGGACTGTCTCTAGAGGGATATCCGCGTGTGATATCCGCTCGTCGAGGCGCACTCTCACTCGTCTCTCACCTGAGATTCTCACTCGAAAGGTACTCCGTGGCGCTTTTCCCTTTGACCTCTGGGCTTTCTAATGGTTCCGCTACCGGCATCAGCCGCCGTTCTGCTCTGCGTTACGCCGGTGCGGGCGTTGCAGGCGTGTCGTTGAGCGCCCTGCTGGTTGCCTGCGGTGGTTCTTCGTCCACCACCGAGAACGCTGATGCGGATACCCCTCAGATGTCTCCCTCGGCTTCTGCGCGCACTGATTTTAGCGGCGAGGTCACCTTCGATAACTATGAGAAGAAGGGCACTTTCGTTCCGGCGACCGAGTCCGCTCCCGCGCAGAACGTGCCGGTCCCCAAGCGTCCGGCGAGCGCTTCGGAGAACTCGGTGCAGGGTCTGTACGATTCGATTGCGTTCGTGTACGCGGCGATTAACTACCTGGTGTTGACCGGTGATGCGGCTCCGCTGCGTGAGTCGAAGGCTGATGAGAAGTTCATTGCGTCGTTCTCTTCGTTCATGGATGAGTCGAATGAGAGCTCTCAGGCGCGTAACTGGTTTGTGTCGCCGAAGGTGACGATGTCCGCGTTCACTGCTGTTCCGACCCTGGTGAAGAAGAGCGTGCAGTGGACTTTCGACCTGGTGATTGATTTGGGCCCGACCGTTGTGGTTGATGGCGCTCCTGCGGAGATGTCTGAGAAGGTTCGCCGCACTGAGCGTGGCCTGGTGGTGACCGGTGTGCGCCACGATAATGATTGGACTTTGACTATTCAGGACGAGTATGAGGCGCAGGCTTCGGCTCAGCCTAAGAATGGTGGCGGTTCCGGTGGTTCCGCTAACGGCGGTAATGCTGGTGATTCCGGCAACTCCGGTAATGGCGGCAATTCTAATGGTGACAACCTTTAAGCCCTCAGATGGATGAGGCATCATGCCCTAACTCGCACTCGGGTTAGGGCATGATCTGTTTTACTCTGGTAGTAACGTACTTTCCCGGATTCAAGGTTTTTGTATGTCTTCTTTTTCTCAGTCTTCTTTCTCTCGCCGCTCCCTGCTGCGTCTGGGTGTGGGCGTTTCTGCTGTTGCCGGTTCTGCGGCGCTGTTGAGCGCGTGCGGTTCGGGTGGTTCTAGCCAGCAGTCTGGTTCTCAGGGCGGTAGCTTGAGCGGTTTGAAGTCGAGCGCTAACCCGAATGGGTACAGTGATGATGGTCAGAACTATTCGGGTCTGGTGGAGTACACCCACTATGAGGGCGCGTTGAATTATGAGCAGGGCACGGTGGAGCATCCGCCGCGTAATGCTCCGAAGCCGAAGGTGACTGAGGCGCTGTCGGCTAATACGGTGACGGGTTTCCATGAGGCGATTGCTTATTTTGCGGCGGCTATGGATTATCTGGTGAAGACCGGTAGCACGGATGCGTTCTCCACCGGTATTACGTTGTCGTCAAAGACTCGCTCTGAGGTAGATGCCCTGTCGGCTTCTATTCTTGCTGGTGTGGAGAAGGGTTCCTGGTATGTGAATCCCTCGGCTTCTTATGCGCTGTCGAGTGCGCAGCCGTCGATTATGAGTGATGGCAATCTGCTGTTTAAGGGCAAGTACACTCTGGATTTCGGTACGGAGGCGGTGGCTGAGGGCAAGATCCAGCCGGTGGTCGCCTCCGCGAGTGCTTCTGCTTCTGCTGAGCCTACTGAGCCTTCTGAGGATGCGCTGGTGTCTGAGTCGGTGTCCCCCAGTGCTTCTGCCACTGCTTCTGCGAGTGCAGCGGGGCCGGCGTCTCGGGTGACGGTTCAGGAGTGCGATTTCCGCGGCCGCTACCACGCTGATTCTAAGATGTGGGAGCTGAGCGTGGCGTACGGTGCGACCTTGCAGGGTGGTACTACTGGTGGCACTGCGAGCGCGGCTGCATCCGGTTCGGCTTCCGCACCCTCTTCTGCCGCCGCTTCTGCTGGGGCTTCCGCTGAGGCGTCCGCCACCTCCGCGGCGTCATAGTTCGTCATAACGCTTTGATCTGCGAGGCGCTTCTCACGCTTCGCCCACTCAACTCTGTATCCTGTTGGGTTTGCGGCTAAACTGGTTGCAATCACCGACTGACTGAAAGGTATCACTATGTCCGAGAACCTGACCCGCCGCGCGGCGCTGGGTGTACTGGGCGTCAGCTCCATGGCTTTGCTGGCGGCTTGTGGCTCTAAGGCTACTTCTGAGGCGTCTGCTTCCGCTTCTGGCTCTGAGAGCGCTTCTGCGGCTGCTTCTGAGTCTGCTACCGCGTCGCCGAGCGCTTCGGCGTCTGCTTCCCCTTCTGCTTCTGCGTCGGCTTCGGCTACTGCTACGAATTCTCCGCTGCCTAATGACAATAAGGATTACAGCGGCGTAGCGAAGCTGGAGAAGATGGAGGAGCACGGCGAGTACCAGCCGGGTAACGCTGAGCACCCGCCGCAGAATGTTCCTTCCCCGATCGTTCCGGAGGCCATGCACCAGAATTCGGTGGCTGGCTTTGCGGCGGCTCTGGCGTACTTCGGTGCGGCGTTTGAGTACCTGCTGCGTACCGGCGATATGCACTACATGAACGAGGTCAGCACCGACCAGGAGACCCTGGCGGCGATGAAGAAGTACGCGGACTCCACCAAGGCAGGTATTGACGAGAAGAAGACCTGGTACGTGAACCCGACCGCTACTTTGACTATTGGCACCAAGCAGCCGGTTTTGGCGCAGGGCGCGTACAACTGGACTGTGACTCTGAACGTGGACCTGGGTGAGAAGCTGTTCAAGGACGGCAAGGAGCAGACCGTGGCGGCTGATAAGCGTCACGTGAAGATGTTCGGTGAGGCTGTTGGCCGCTACCTGAACAACAAGTGGGACCTGCACATGGACATCAACTAGTCCTCCGGGCTGGTTTTCTCCCCCGCTTTTGCGTCTTTTCCATCTCAGGATGCGGTTTTTCACTGTTTTTTCCATTGATGGCAATAAAATTTGTGGCTCCAGCTTGCGGTGAACAGAGTTCACCACTACTCTTATATACAGAGGTTGTCTTTTGGGCTACATAATGTTTCTAGAGAGCGCCGCACATTCATCATCCTTTATCGAGAAAGGGTTTGTGCGGCGCTTTTCTGTACCCTCTTCCCGAACCTCGTTTCTTGAAGTTTTTCTCTGGCATTATTACGAACTGTGACCGCAGGTTTAAACCTGCCGCCAGCGAGTAGTAGAGTTGCCACGTAACCGATTATTCATTGCGGAGACCCCGTCACGGCTGGCCTCCCCCAGGCTCATGTAAGGAGCACCCCATGGCAAAGATTCTCAACAGCATTGTTGAAGCAACCGGCCAGACCCCCCTGGTTAAGCTGAACCGACTGGACGAGGGCCTTCCCGGTAACGTTGCGGTCAAGCTTGAGTTCTACAACCCCGCAGGTTCGGTTAAGGACCGTATCGGTCGCGCCATCATTGACGCTGCTGAGAAGTCGGGTGCGCTGAAGCCCGGCGGCACCATTGTTGAGGGTACTTCCGGTAACACCGGTATTGCTCTGGCTATGGTGGGTGCTGCTCGCGGTTACCGCGTCATCCTGACCATGCCGGAGACCATGTCTGCTGAGCGTCGCGTGCTGCTGCGCGCTTACGGTGCTCAGATTGTGCTGACCCCCGGTACCGAGGGTATGCGCGGCGCTGTGGAGAAGGCTAAGGAAATCGTTGCGACCACCGAGAACGCTATCCTGGCGTCCCAGTTCACCAACGAGGCGAACCCGACCATTCACTACAACACCACCGGCCCCGAGATTTGGGAAGCAACCGACGGTAAGGTCGACATTTTCGTGGCGGGTATTGGCACCGGCGGCACCATTTCCGGTAGCGGTAAGTACCTGAAGGAGCAGAACCCGAACGTGAAGGTTGTTGCGGTTGAGCCTAAGGACTCCCCGCTGCTGTCTGAGGGTCGCGTTGGTCCCCACAAGATTCAGGGCCTGGGCGCTAACTTCGTTCCGGAAACCCTGGACCGCGGCGTCTACGATTCGGTGACTCCGGTCAGCGCTGAGGACGCTATGCGCACCTCCCGCCTGCTGGCTACCCAGGAAGGTATTCTGGGCGGTATTTCTTCCGGTGCGGCTGTTTGGGCTGCTCTGGAGGAGGCTAAGAAGTCTGAGAACAAGGACAAGCTGATTGTGGCTATCGTTCCCGACTTCGGTGAGCGTTACATCTCTACCGCCCTGTACGAGGATATCCGCGGCTAATAGCCCGTTGTGTCTCCCCTCTGCTCCCAGCCTGAGGTCTTGGACCTAGGGTTTGGATAGCTGACGCCCCGCCTCCGGCTCGTCCCGCTGTGGACGGTCCCGAGGCGGGGCTTTTGCGTCTTTTGACCGGCAGAAATATTACGTTCCGCGCGTTTGTGTGACTGAGTTTTTGGTAAGCGTGTCTACTATGACATGTAGCCGGCCGGGAATAGGCGAATGGGCTTCATTGTTGGTACCTTTGGAAAGGTCGCATATACAGAGAACGACCGATGAGGGAAAGGGAACCCATGAGTTTTATTGCGCGTCTGCGTGAAGATATTGAGAACGTCCGCCAGCACGACCCTGCTGCGCGCGGCGCTGTCGAGATTGCGCTGAACTATTCGGGTATGCACGCCATTTGGGTTCACCGTCTGACCCATAAGCTCTGGCAGAAAGATGAGACGAAGGCTCTGGCTCGTACTCTCTCGCAGTTTGCTCGTTTTCTGACCGGTGTGGAGATTCACCCCGGCGCGACCATTGGCCGCCGTTTCTTCATCGATCACGGCATGGGCATTGTCATTGGTGAAACCGCTGAGGTTGGTGACGACGTGATGCTGTACCACGGCGTGACCCTGGGCGGTCGCTCCCTGGAGAAGGTGAAGCGCCACCCCACCATTGGTGACCGCGTGACCATTGGTGCCGGCGCTAAGGTGCTGGGTCCGGTGGAGATTGGTTCCGATAGCGCTATTGGCGCGAACGCCGTGGTGGTCAACGATCACCCCGCCGATTCGATTATTACCGGCATTCCGGCGAAGCACCGCCCGCGCACCCCGGAGAAGAAGAAGCCCCTGGTGGACGCTGTGGAGTATATTGACCCCGCCATGTGGATTTAGCGCTTGTGAGCGTTTTGAGGCGGTAGAGGCGCGTCTGGAGGCTCCTGGCTAGGCCCCGCAGGCCTTCTCCCCTGCTATACCTCTGAGACACCCTTCAAGATACCCCTGAATACACCTCGGGGCGCCCCACCTAAAGACATTAACGAAAGCCCGCCTTCGGCCGGATTCTCATCCAGCCGAGGCGGGCTTTATGTGTTCAGCTACGGGAGCTTAGTGAACGTGAATGTCCGCTGCGTTCACCTCGGAACGGTCACCGCTCCACATGGTGTGGAAGGCGCCCTCTTCGTCAATACGACCGTAGGTGTGCGCACCGAAGAAGTCACGCTGACCCTGAATCAGGGATGCGGGCAGGCGGTGGCGGCGCAGGCCGTCGTAGTAGGACAGTGCGGATGCGAACACCGGCACGGGGATGCCCAGTGCGGTTGCCTTAGCCACCACGCGACGCCAGGAAGGAACGAGCTCCTCCATGAGGTTCTTGAAAGCGGGTGCCAGAAGCATGTTCGCGGGAGCCTCATCAGCGTAGGCAGCCATGATGTCGCCCAGCAGCTCGGCGCGGATGATGCAGCCTGCACGCCACAGCGATGCGATGGTGTCCAGCTTCAGGTCCCAGCCGTATTCCTTGCCTGCGCGGGTGAGCAGGTCCATACCCTGTGCGTACGCAACGAGCTTGGAGGCGAAGAGTGCGCGGCGCACATCCTCAACGAACTCGGGGTCGCCTGCACCGATGCCGGTGGTTGCGATCAGACCTGCGGGCAGTTCGCGCTGTGCCTGCTCACGCTGCTCACGCTCGGAGGAGGAGAGGGCGCGTGCGAACACGGACTCTGCGATAGCGGAGACGGGGGAACCGAGGTCCAAGCCAGCCTTAGCGGTCCACAGGCCGGTACCCTTCTGACCCGCTGCGTCGACGATAACGTCGACCAGGGGCTTGCCGGTCTTTGCATCGACCTGTGCGAGCACCTCTGCGGTGATTTCGATCAGGTAGGAGCTCAGGTCGCCTTCGTTCCAGGTCTTGAAGATTTCTGCCTGCTGTGCCGGCTCAATGCCCGCGATGGAGCGCAGAATGTCGTAGGCTTCGCCGATCACCTGCATGTCGGCGTACTCGATGCCGTTGTGGACCATCTTCACGAAGTGACCCGCACCGTCGGTGGAGATCCATGCGCAGCAGGGTGCGCCGTCCTGCGGTGCCTTCGCAGCGATCTTTTCGAGCAGCGGACCCAGGTGCTTGTAGGACTCTGCGGAGCCGCCGGGCATCATGGAGGGGCCCCAAAGAGCGCCCTCTTCGCCGCCGGAGACGCCAACGCCCACGAAGTGCAGGCCCTTTTCAGCCAGGGCGTGCTCGCGACGGATGGTGTCGGGGAAGTGGGAGTTACCGCCGTCGATAATGATGTCGCCCTCATCGAGCATGGGGGTGAGCTGCTCGATCACTGCGTCGACGGGTGCGCCCGCCTTGACCATAATCAGGATGCGGCGGGGAGACTCGAGGGAGTCAACGAGTTCCTGCAGGGACTCGGTACGGATGAAGTCGCCGTCTGCGCCGTGCTCAGCCAGCAGTGCGTCGGTCTTCTCTACGGAACGGTTGTGCAGTGCCACGGTGTAGCCGTTACGTGCCAGGTTGCGGGCGAGGTTTGCGCCCATGACAGCAAGGCCGGTGACACCAATCTGTGCCTTCTTGTTTTCAGTCATGTATATAAGGATACGCGCTTAGGGCAGGCTATATATAGGTGGAGTGCAGTTTTATGCCCGAAGGAATCGCAGTTCCGGCTGGATTATCTTCGCGAGCTTCCCGCAGGGCACCCTCGCGACAGCTCAATGGGTAAACAAAACCGGGTAAACAAAAACCCCGGCACCTTGCGGTACCGGGGTTAGCGGTGGGTCCTACCGGGATCGAACCGATGACATCCACGGTGTAAACGTGGCGCTCTACCAGCTGAGCTAAAGACCCGTAGTTCTCACTGTTTTTTGTTCCAGTGGCGAACACAAGAGAAAACTATACGGGCTTTTGGTGCGCCACGCAAATCCGAAACATGTGTTCTATGTCTCAATATTTTTTTCATTTTCCCACAGTGCCCCACAGCAAGCCACATCAAGCCATGTTGACCCTCGGCCTTATAGGTAGGTCATACCCCATCATTCCGCGCCATTCCGCCACCCCCACCATTCCGCACTATTTAGATACAAAAAGACCCTAACTAGTACTTTTGATGCGCATATTTTTCGCTCAGAGAGCTAAGCCACGAAACCCACATCACAAAAACCTTCGTTTGATGCCAAGAAGCCCACATTTAGGTCTAAGATAGTAGAGATAAGTAGCGAAGTAGACCCCACGGATCTATAGCGCTTAAACGCAGAGATTGTTCGACAATGCAACATCGCGGCGAACAATCTACACAACCGCACAGAAGAGAGGTTGGATTAGTTTGGCTAACGTACCGAACGAGCACTCCCTGAGCACCCTTCTTGATGGCCTCAAGGACATCGACGTAGAAGAGACCCAGGAATGGGCTGAGTCCCTCGAGGACCTTATCAAGACTCACGGCACCGAGCGTGCAGAGTACATCCTTCGCGCGCTGCTCAAGGAGGCTGGCGCAAAGGGCGTAAAGGTCCCCACTCTGGTCAAGACCGACTACATCAACACCATCCCCGCAGACCAGCAGCCCGAGTACCCCGGCGATGAGGAACTCGAGCGCCAGTACCGCGCATGGATCCGTTGGAACGCAGCAATCATGGTTCAGCGTGCCCAGAAGAAGGGCATCGGCGTTGGCGGTCACATCTCCACCTTCGCAGGTGTCGCTGACATCTACGAGATGGGCCAGAACCACTTCTTCCGCGGCCGTAACCACCCCGGTGGCGGCGACCAGATCTTCTTCCAGGGTCACTCCTCCCCCGGTGTCTACTCCCGCGCATTCGTTGAGGGCGTCCTGACCGAAGAGCAGATGGACGGCTTCCGTCAGGAGAAGACCAAGGGCGCAAACGGTATTCCTTCGTACCCGCACCCCCGTTGCATGCCCGAGTTCTGGCAGTTCCCGACCGTTTCCATGGGTCTGGGCCCCCTGAACGCTATCCACCAGGCATCCTTCAACAAGTACCTGCACAACCACAAGATCAAGGACACCTCCGAGCAGCACGTCTGGGCATTCCTGGGCGACGGCGAGATGGACGAGCCCGAGTCGCGTGGTGCACTGCAGCTGGCTGCAAACGAGCACCTGGACAACCTGACCTTCGTCGTCAACTGCAACCTGCAGCGTCTGGACGGCCCCGTTCGCGGTAACGGCAAGATCGTTCAGGAGCTTGAGGCATTCTTCCGCGGCGCAGGCTGGCACGTCATCAAGGTCCTGTGGGGCTCCGACTACGACGAGCTGCTCAAGAAGGACAAGAGCGGCAAGCTCATCCAGCTGATGAACGAGACCCTCGACGGTGACTACCAGACCTTCCGCGGCGAAGACGGTGGCTACATCCGCGAGCACTTCTTCGGCAAGTACCCCGAGACCAAGGAACTGGTTGCAGACCTGACCGACGAGCAGATCTTCAACCTGCGCCTGGGTGGCCACGACGACAAGAAGCTCTACGCAGCCTTCAAGGAAGCTATGGAGACCAAGGGCAAGCCCACCGTCATCCTGGCACAGTCCATTAAGGGTGCGGAGCTCGGCCCCTACTTCGAGGCACGTAACTCCACCCACCAGATCAAGAAGTTCACCATGGAAGCACTGAAGGGCTTCCGTGACCACCTGAACATCCCCATCTCCGACGAGGAGCTGGAGAAGGATCTGTACAACCCGCCGTACTACCTGCCCGAGGCAAACCACCCGGCACTGCAGTACATGCAGGCACGCCGTAAGGAACTCGGCGGTTACATCCCCGGCCGCGCAAACGCACAGCCCGAGATCACCCTGCCCGAGTCCAAGGTCTACGCACAGACCAAGAAGGGCTCCGGCAAGCAGACCGCTGCTACCACCATGGCGTTCGTCCGCCTGATGAAGGACCTCATGCGTGTGAAGGGCTTCGGTCACCGTATCGTTCCCATCACCCCCGATGAGGCACGTACCTTCGGTATGGACTCCTTCTTCCCGTCCGCTAAGCTGTACAACCCCAACGGCCAGAACTACGTGCCCGTTGACCACCAGCTGATGCTGACCTACACCGAGTCCCCCGAGGGCCAGATCGTTCACGTGGGTATTAACGAGGCAGGCGCAACCGCAGCGTTCACCGCTATCGGTACCTCCTACGACACCCACGGCGAGCCGATGATCCCGATTTACATCTTCTACTCGATGTTCGGTTTCCAGCGCACCGGCGACGGCTTCTGGGCAGCTTCCGACCAGCTGTGCCGCGGCTTCGTTATCGGTGCAACCGCAGGTCGTACCACCCTGGCCGGTGAGGGTCTGCAGCACGCTGACGGTCACTCCCCGGTCCTGGCGTCCACCAACCCGGCGTTCAAGATCTACGACCCGGCATACGGTTACGAGATTGCGCACATCATGGAGCGCGGTATCGAGCAGATGTACGGCACCAAGGACGAAGACCACAACGTCATGTACTACCTGACCGTGTACAACGAGCCGATTCACCAGCCTGCTGAGCCGGCAAACGTTGACGTTGAGGGCATCATCAAGGGTATCCACAAGATCAGCGAGTCCCCGCTGACCTCCGGCCCCAAGGCTCAGCTGCTGGCATCCGGCGTTGCTGTTCCGTGGATCGAGAAGGCTCAGAAGCTGCTGGCTGAGGACTGGGGCGTCTCCGCAGACGTCTGGTCCGTCACCTCGTGGACCGAGCTGCGCCGCGACGGCATTGCCGCTGAGGAAGAGGCTCTGCTGAACCCGAACCAGCCCGCTCGCGTTCCTTACGTGACCCAGAAGCTGGCAGGCGCTGCTGGCCCGATCGTCGCGACCACCGACTTCTCTTCGGATGTTCCCGACCAGATCCGCCAGTTCGTTCCGAACGACTTCGCAACCCTGGGTGCTGACGGCTTCGGCTTCGCAGACACCCGCCCGGGTGCACGTCGCTTCTTCCACATCGATGCAGAGTCGGTTGTTGTCCGCACCCTGCAGATGCTGGCAAAGCGCGGCGAGGTTGCAGCAGACGTTCCCGCGAAGGCATTCGCTAAGTACGACCTGCTGAACGTGAACGCTAACTCCGAGCTGGAGCAGCACTAAGCATTTAGCGGTAGAACCCCGGTTCTGCGTTAGACGCTAAACGATGCCCCCGGTTGATGATTCATCAACCGGGGGCATTCGTGTTTTAACTGTGAAGAGGCGCAGGGTACCCGACCTGCTTCCTGTTGATATTCTCGTTGACTATGCGTTTCTTATGTAATAAACCAGACGTGACTGGAGTTTTGGTTGCCGTGTGCACCTAGCCGGTGGTAGGCTTTAACTACCCTTAACTATGATATTCGCCACAGCATTGGTGGATATTCAGGGTGCCCGGTCAACACATTACGGAGGGCACGGCTCACTCATCTACGAGCATTTGCCCTCCATAACTCTTAGGGGTTCATGATGAAGCTCTAGAACATTCTCCTAGCAGTAACGACGCTGCAGAAACACCCTTGTGCGTTGTCTGCATTAGCGTCTTGGCCTTTCGCTATGGGTGCGCTCCCAAGCTAGCAGGTACTCCCCCGAGATTCTGCTTATCGCTCTGGGATTCACATAGATTCCAGATTCTCTCGACACCCATATTCACCGAGGCATATGCTTTGCAACAATCAGCAAAATACAGCCCCGCTTTCTTTACTGTCACATATTCTTTATCCAACTTAAGGAGGGAGAATCATGAACCTCAAGAAAATCTTTCAACCCGCAATGGCCATAACATTTGCATTCACGCTAGCCTGCACATCCTGTTCTACAGGCCCGCAACTAGAACGTGATGAAACAGCCCAAGCAACTCTAGACTATAAAAACAACCGAATCATTACTCCACTCGAAGAATACAATGACACTTTCGATGAAAATTCCCAGTATTACAATCAAGCCTTGGAAATTCTCAGGCAGCGCTGTTTCGCAAAACACGGCCAATCCTACGAAATATATATCCCGGATGTAGAAGATAGGCAATTCGTTTCGTCCGGTCGCGAGTTTGGTCTCTGGAACCCCGAATACTCCGCCAAATATGGAAACTACAAGCGACCCGGGAATGCACCATCATCCGGGGGCTATGACACAAAAATCATGGAACAGTGCATGCCTGAAATCTTAGCCACATTGAAAGAGATTGCGGGCATCAGCCTCGAAGAGCAAAGTGGCCTCAGAGAAGCCTATCGTCGAATCCACGGCCAATCCTATGCAGCTGCCATGAATCATCCTGAATGGAAAAAATACCGTGAAGCATGGTGGAAATGCCTATCGGATAAAGGTCTAACGCCACGAAAAGGCGATGAAGAATGGGAAACACAAGAACTATCAGATGCAACCCGTGCTAGCGGTGATAATAATGCCCCGGCATCAGAAGAAGAAATTCGACTCAGCGTCATTGAAGCACAATGCAGTAAAGATACAGGAATGGCTCAAGGTCTTGCTAACCTCGTAGCTTCATATCAAAAACCGCTCATTCGAGATAACGAAACAAAACTAGAAGAACAGCGACAGCGGCAATCAGAAGTTAATCTCCGATATAAAGAGTGGGTTCTCAAAAACCAATAAATAGAATGTCCCCGATTGATGATTCATCAATCGGGGACATTTATATTTATTAACTACTCTGCAGATAGAGAGGGCTAATCGGTGAAGTGGCCGGTCACCTCCGCCAAACGCGCCGGATTCACCAGATCAGGGTGCGTACCCTCCAGCAACACCGCACGGAACGACGACGCATGCGCCGACCAACCCGCCGCATCCAAATACGGCTGATCCTCATGCGGCACACCCACCAGCAACACATCACCATCAAAGAACGCCTGCTCAGCACCACGCATCAACGCCGCCGAAGCACGCATACTACCCAAGCACACGCCCAGCTTCTCCTCCGGTAGGTAACCCATCGCCGAACCCGCCTTCTGCAAACGCTCCAACGTACCCGGCAAATCAAGCTGCTCATCGGCTGCAGGCTCCGGCAAACCGCCCATACGCAGCAGCGCACGGAAGCTCTCCTGCTCATCCGGCGCAGGCACACCCTGCCACTGCTCCGAAGGATACGCATCCAACAGGATGACGCGCTCAACCAGCGCACCCGCAGCCTGCGCCAGGGCCGCCACCTGCACCGCGGCAGTACCGCCCACAGACCAGCCCATCAACGCAAAACGACGCGGCAACGAACGCTCCGCCAGGGTCTTCTCAATCAGCTTCAGGTAGCCCTCAGCCAGCTCCTGCAGGCTCGACGCAAACCCGGCATTCGGGTCGGAGAACGCCTCAGCCTGCAAAGCATACACACCCTGCTGAGCCGGAAGATGCGAGAGGTACCCCGCATAGCACCAGCCCAAACCACCCGCAGGCGGCAGGATAAACAGCGGCGCCGGCTGATGAGCGGGCTCAGCGGCATCATGCGCGGCAGGATGCTCGCGCTCAGTCACAACGTGCTCGCGCAGGGGCAGAACCGGCGCGAACTCCGCACCCTCGCCGCGCTCGCCCGCAATGGACGCCGCCAAAGCCTGCACGGTCGGATGCGCAAACAGCGCACCAATGCTCACGCTCAGACCCAGCTGCTCCTCAACCGCGGCAATCACCTCAAGAGCCGCCAGCGAATGACCGCCCGAAGCGAAGAAATCCTCATCCACGCCGAAACGCTCACGACCCAGCACTCCCGCAATAATCGAGCACAGCTGCTGCTCCAGCAGACCGTGCGGACCCTCAGCCTCAGAAGTTTGCGGGGTCAGATCGAGGGACGCCAACAGCTTGCGATCAGCCTTACCGGAGGGGCTCACCGGCAGAGCAGGCAGGGTATGCCACAGGGTCGGAACCATGTAGTCCGGCAGAACCTGCGCACAATGCTCACGCGCCGCCTCCACCAGCTGCTCGGCACGCTCGGCGGGCACGTCGCCGACCTCCAGCACCGCCGCCAGGGCAGGCTCACGCAGACCGCGGTACAGCAGAGCCACCGAAGCGCTCACGCCCTCAACCGCGGCAAGAGCCATCTCAATATCGCCCAGCTCCAGGCGCTGACCGCGCACCTTAATCTGGTAGTCCGTGCGGCCGCGGTAACCGATAACGGCGCGACCATCGGGAAGAATCTCCCAGCACGCCAAATCGCCCGTACGGTACAGGCGCTGGCTCTCACCGTTCAGCAGCGCGAGCGCACCGGCAGGAGCCTGCTCCACGAAAGCCGCCGCGGTCGCCTGCGGGTTGTTCTTGTAGCCGCGCGCCAGCTGCACGCCCGACAGGTGCAGTTCACCGGTCACGCCCACCGGCACGGGGTGGCCGGTCGGGTCAAGAATCAGGGTGCCGGTGTTCCAGACCGGCTCGCCAATGGGCACGCTCTCGCGCTGCGGGTCGGTGGTGGTCTCCCAGAAGGTCACGTCCACCGCCGCCTCGGTCGGGCCGTACAGGTTCAGCGGGTACACTCCCAGAACCTCGCCCGCGGCCTGCACCTGGTCCTTCTGCAGTGCCTCACCCGAGCAGACCACGTAGCGCAGGGGCTGCTCTCGATCCCTGCCGAAGCCGGCATCAGCCAGGATGCGGCGCGCCGCCGGCGAAGAGGTCAGCGCCGAAAGCATGGTCGGCACAAAGTGCACCGCCGTGACGGATTGCTCGGCAATCACGCGCGCCAGATAGGCGGGATCGCGGTGCCCATCCGGGGCGGCAATGACCACGGCGGCACCCTCGGCAAGCGGCCAGTACAGCTCCCACACGTGTACGTCAAAGGAGATGGGGGTCTTGTGCAGAACGCGGTCGCCCTCCCCCACCGGAATCTGGTGCTGCTGCCAGCGCAGGCGGTTATCAATCGCGCGGTGGCTGATGGCAACGCCCTTAGGCCTGCCCGTGGAGCCGGAGGTGAAGAGCACGTAAGCGTCCTCGTCCAGACCGGTTTTCGTGCCCGGAAGCTCCTCGGCGGCGGGTGCCGAGGAGGGTGCCGGGGTAGGCTCATTAGTGTTTACCGGCGGCAGGGTCGGCTCAGGCAGTACGTGCTGGGGCAGGTTCGCGTGACGCTGCGGATCCTGCGGGTTCAGCTCCTGCGCGCTCAGCGGCTGCAGACCGGGGCCGTGCAGCAGCAGGGAACATTCGGCGTCCTCCATCATCACGCCCACACGCTCGGCGGGCAGATCCGGCAGCACCGGCACGTAGGTGGCGCCAGTGTACAGCAGGGCGTACAGCGCCACGTACTGCTCCACACCGCGGTGCACACGCAGACCCACCGCATCGGAAGGGCGAACGCCCCAGTCCAGCAGCTGCGCGGCAAGCGCACGGGCGCGCTCGTCCAGTTCGGCGTAGGTGAGGGCGCGGTCAAAAGCGTAGGCGCGCTCCGACTCGGGGGTGAGCACCTCACCGGGCGCGGGGGCAGAATCCAGCACCGCGAGCGCCCGCGGATGCGCCGCCACCGCATCACGGAAGCGGCCCAGCAGGGTCTTGTACTCCAGTGGATGCTCGGTCAGCGCCGGGGCGGTCAGCTCGCGCAGGGTCGCAAGCTCCGCCTCGGTCGCCACACCCAGGTTGTTCAGGGAGGCGCCCTCGCGCTGCGCCTCCGCGGCGTAGGCGGGCAGCCACTCGCTCAGGCGGGCGGCGTGGCGTTCCAGCTCCTTGGCGGTGTAGAGCGCCGGGTTCATGTCAATCTCGCAGGAAATGCTGTTGCCGCGGCCGGGCATACCGCGCAGGGTGAAGGTCGCGTCAGCAACGGGACCGGCAGAGATATTGTGGATGCGCGCGGTCGGTACCGCGGATCCGGACTCGTCCTTCGAGGGCGCCGCCAGCGGCAGCACCGCGTCAAAGGGCACCACGTTAATCTGCGCACCAAACAGCCTGGACTGGGCGTTACGCGCAGTACGCTCGAGGTCTTCCTGACGGGCCAGCGGATGCTCGGCATTGCGGGCGTACTGTTCCTTCACCGAGTGCAGGGACTGTGCGATGGGGCCGGTCGCCGCAACCTGCACCGGCAGCACGTTCACCGCGGTACAGCCGGTCTGCGCGCTCGCCGCGCCCAGGGCGCGGGTCGCCTCCGGCAGGGTGCGGGCGAACATGCGGTTCATCTGCGGCACGCCGAACGAAGCCTGCGGGTAGCCGCCCACACGCGCCAGGTACGAGCCCACAGCGGCGGTCGCCAGCACCGGCCAGGAGACGGCGTGCTGCTTTGCCGCATCCAGCAGAGCCTGCTGGGTGGGCACGTCAATGCTGAACGCCAGGCGCACAGACCGCGCCGACGGGGAGGCGGTACGACCCGCCAGGGAGGTGTCTTCCTGTTCCAGGGCGCCGCTCGCCTCCCAGAAGGCGACGTCTTCGTCACGGGCGTCGGAGGCGGCATCGTCGGCATCGAGCAGCTGCTGCAGGCTCATGCGGCGGGTTGTCGGAACCGGCTGACCGGCGGACAGGGCGCGGTATATCGCCGCCACGCGGGAGAGGCCGTTGAACGCGGCGAAACCGTCGGCGACCACGTGGGAGAAGGAGTGATAAACCCAGAGGAACCCGCCGTAACGCACCACTGCGCTGCGCACAGTCACGCCCTCATCGGTGGTGAGGGGCTGGGCGAGCAGGCGCTGCGCCCAGGCGCGCACCGGCGCGGGCAGGGATGAAACGGGCAGGTCAGGGGCGTTCTCTTCCCCAGCCTCGGCGGTGTCGCTCAGCTCCCCCTCCTCCAGTTCGCCCCCGTCCACGAGCAGGTCAATGCCCGCGAGGAATGCCTCAAGCGGCAGAATCTGCTGGGAGGCGGCACCATCGGCAATGCGGGTGCGCACGCGGAAACCCTCGTTCTCGCGGTAGAGCTGCACCAGCGCCTCACGCAGCAGATCGAGGTCGGTGTCCGCGGGGCATTGCAGAACCTCCGCGGTGTTGTAGCAGGGGTTCGACGGGTCAATCGCGGCAGCAAAGTAGATGCCGCGCGCGTTAGTGGTCAGCGGCAGCCAGGGACTGTCAGCACTGTGCGATGCGGGGTCAGTCGCGGCGGTGCGAAGGTCGGAAGCAGTCCCGAAGCTAGCGGGTGCGATAGTATCAGCTACGCCCATGGTGGCCTCTCAAGGTCTGGATTAGGGGTCTGGATTAGGGATGATATGCGGTGTGTGAAAGGTAGGCTGCTGCCCCGCTGTTTCGCGCTGACAAGGGTAAACCGACAGTGGCAACCCCAGCCAAGTCTCCGGCATGAACGCGGCCAAGAGCTCCGCCACAAAATACGGCGCGAGACGGCACAGATTAAGCGGGGCGAGCGAGGCGAGTAGCAAACACCCCGGGCGCCCGTCTGCATGCGCGGCAGGCGGGCACTCGGGGTGCGGTAACGCTTAGCCCAGGCGGGAGGCGATGAACTCCACGGTCGGGTTCTCCACCAGCTCAGTAAACTCAATCACGGCGCCTTCGGCGGCAAGGTCGTCGAGCAGCGCGAAGGAGCCCATCGAGTCCAGGCCCAGGGAGAACAGGTCGGTGGTCGGCTCGTCAAAAGCGGTCTGCAGGGAGTCGGGCTCGACGATGTACTTCTCCATGATGGGGCGCAGGGTCTCAAGTGCGGACATTTTTCTCCTCAAGTAGGGGTAGGAATACGGGCTTAAGGTTTAGCCGAAAAGGGTTTAGCCGAAAATTTCGGCAAGCTTGGCGCGCAGTTCGCGGCGAGAAATCTTACCCACGTTCGTGGTGGGCAACTCCTGCAGAACCTGCACGCGCTCGGGAATCTTGAAGTCGGCGAGCTTCTTCGAGGTGAAGAACTCGTGCATCGTGCGGCGCGGGTTTTCGCCCAGGTCGGCGCCTTCCTGCGGCACAATGACCAGGCCCACGCGCTCGCCCACGGTCTCATCCGGGATGCCCAGAACCACGGCGTCAAAAACGTCGGGGTGGGTCAGCGCCAGCTCTTCAATTTCGTCCACGGCAATCTTCTCGCCATTGCGGTTAATCTGGTCCTTCGCGCGGCCGGTCACTTCAAGGTACTTGCCGGCGACCAGGCGCACAATGTCGCCGGTGCGGTAGAAACCGTCCTCGGTGAAGCCGTAGCGGTTCGCGTTCTCCTCCAGGTAGTAGCCGCGAATCGTGTACGGGCCGCGGGTGAGCAGGTGGCCGCTCTCGCCGCGCTGAACCGGCTGGTCCTGATCATCAACAATCAGAATTTCGTCGTCGGGGCTAATCGGGTAGCCCTGAGTCCTCAGACGCATCTCAATCGGGTCGGTCGAACGGGTGTAGTTCACCAGGCCCTCAGCCATGCCGAACACCTGCTGAACGGTGCAACCGAGCACGGACTCGATCTTGCCCGCAACCGCCGGAGCCAGCTTCGAGCCGCCCACCTGCAGGGTCTGCAGGGAGGGCAGGGACACGTCGCGCTTCTCCGCGGAGGCGACCCACGCCTGAGCCAGCGGCGGCACCAGCGCGGAGGTGGTCACACCCTCCATCTCAATGAGGTGGAACGCAGTCTGCGGGGACGGATCCGCCGCAAACACCAGCTTGCCGGAGACGCACATGACGCCCAGAATACCGGGCGAGCTCATCGTGAAGTTGTGCGCGGCGGGCAGCACCACGAGCATGGTCGTGTTGTTGTTCAGCTTGCAGATATCGACCGAGCCGCGCACCGAGTACAGGTAGGCGGCGTGGGTGCGAGGAATCAGCTTCGAAATGCCGGTCGTACCGCCGGAAAGCTGCAGGAACGCCACCTGCTCGCTCGCACGCAGGTTCTCGGTGTTCTGAACGACGCCGGGCACGAACTCTTCAGCGAGCTCCTTGTCGGTCAGCGGGGTCAGCGGCTCGGCAACGTCAATAGCGACCGGCGGCTCCTGGGAGTTCTTGCGCAGCTCGGCGGCAACGTCCTCGTGCAGGGCGGTGAAATCCGCGCCGGGGGTCAGCGAAGAGAACACGTGCGCCGCCGCGTCAGTGCGGGTCGCAAAGTGCACGAGCTCGGTGGTGCGGTGCTGCGGCAGGCAGAACACCGGCAGCGCCGCCGCCCAGAAAATACCCAGCAGGTACACCAGGTACTCGGCGGTGTTACCCAGCTGCAGCAGCACACGGTCACCGGGCTGCACGCCAGCCTGAACGAGGCGCGCCGCAGCGGCACGACCTGCCGCCTCCAGCTCACCGTAGGAGAGGCGAATCTGCTGGGGCTTGCCGTCCTCATCGAGCTGCGCGTGCGAAATCGCCACGAGCGCCGGGAAGTGCGGCTTTGCGCGGCAGGCATCCAGCAGGAACTCGGGGATGGTCTGGTCAATCCAGTAGCCGGCTTCGCGGTACTTCGCGGCAAAAGACTCGGGGATGAGCGGTGTGGGGGCCAGGGGGCTACGTTCTACGGTCATCTTCTCTCGATTTCTGTGTCGTTTGCGGTTTCTATAGCGCTCACGTGCTGCGTGCGTTCGCAGCGTGATGCCATCTCGTCAATGAGGGCGGGTGCACAACCTACGCCGGGTACCTTTCGGTACCCCTCGCGGCGCGGTAGTACTGCACTCTTCTTAGGCTGTACTTCTCTAGGATACGGGCGCGGCGGTGTTTACCCTAACGGGAACCCCGCACGCCCACCATGCGGGGTGTGCTCTACCCGGGCGGAGCCCTAGGCTACCTCTCGCTGGTCCTCTTCAGAGCCTGGCTCAGTGCGTTCAGCCTCCCGGCTGGCAGCAATAATACGTTCCAGGGCCGGCACAATCGCACCGCGCCAGCACGCATAATCGTGACCGCCGTTGAAGGTCGTGCAGTGTGCCCTCTCCAGGCCCAGCTTTTCCAGACGCGCTTTCAGCTCGCGGTGATGAGGCACCAGAACCCACTCCTGCTCCCCCACCTCAATCTCAAGGTACAGGTGGCGCAGACGATCAATCTCGCCCGCCGCCTCCAGCTCGTCCAGGCGGTCCATGACCTGCGGCTGCCACAGCGACGAAGACTGCGCGATTGCGCCGCCAAACGCCTCCGGACGGCTCAACACCGCCAGCAGGGAGGACAAGCCGCCCAGGGACTGACCGTTAATCACAATGTTCTGCGGCGCGGTCTTAATGCCGTGCACCGCCTCCAGGTGCGGGAACGCAATCTCCACCAGGTAGTCGGCAATCGGGTTGTCACCGTTCAGTTCCTTCCAACGGTTCTCACGACCGCCAGAGTGCAGGAAGAACACGTGCATCGCCGGAATACGGCCCGCCTCATGGGCGCGGTTGAGGGTCTGCTCCATGCCCTGGCTGAACCACATCTCACCGTCGAACTGGATGAACAGCGGCGCATCCGGGGCGGGATCACCCACACGACCGAGCACGTACTGGTGACCGTCAGAGGTCTGCATCCACTCGGGGGCGGGCAGCGCGTCAATCTCTTCCTGAGTCAGGATGAACTCCTGCACCGGCGCGTGCTCAAGCTGCACCACACCCATGCAACGACCGATGCGGTTGCACACGGTCTCGGGGTTCAGCGGGTCACCCTCGCCGGAGTCCAGGGCGGCGCGCAGGCGCACCTGGTCGTCATCGCCCAGCCAGGCGGGGCGCTCGCCGGGCAGCGCCGGCAAGAAGTTATAGGAGGCACGCCAGGTGGTTTCCATCTGCATGCTCAGCTGCCACCAGTCGGTGCCCTCGATGCGGGCCATGAGGGAACGGTCCAGGTTCTTCTCATCGGTCAGGCGGTTGATGAACATGAGCACCTGCTCCGCCTGCTCGTTGCGGTACAGGAAGGTGACGATGCGCTCGTTCTCACTGATGCTGCCGTCATTGCGGTACACCGGCTCGATGATGGGGGTGCCTTCGGAGACAACCTCAACGATGCGGGCGTTCAGCTCTTCGGGGCTGACCGCCTCGGCAATGAGGGCGCTGATAAGGGGGCTGTCCACGCGCGGTGCCGGTACAGGGCGCGGGATCTTGGGAGGGCTCGGGCGCACAGCCGGCGCAACGGTACGAGGCTGCGCAGAAGCAACCTGTGCAGACGCAGCCTGTTCAGAAGTGCGCTGTTCAGAACTGTTCTGCGCGGGAACGGTCGCGGTGGGTTCGTGCTCGCCCAACGGTTCCTCCTTGGTCTGTGGAAACACTCAATCGGTGAGAATCGGTGAGGAGGCGCATTATCGTTAGTTAGCCTCCACTACCTCACTCTATGGTATCCCTTACCCAAACTCCAGCCAAAGGGAAAAGCGAAAGAACCAAAACATGACATTCATGACAGTACACGCAAACACCGCCCAAAGTGGGGCCGAAAATTGGGGCGGTAAAAACAGCTGGCACAAACCGTGCAGTTAAATGAGATGAGGCACCGAGACCGTGCATCAAACCTCTCAAGTTACAACTTTCAAAGTCTCATGCGGCAGTCTCGGTGCCTCATCTACGGGTTCCCAAAATGGAACCTACCCAGTGCTCGGATCCGTTCATGCGTCAAAGACGGGCGAGCACCGGGTAGGCGCCCTACGCGCAGGGGATCCTGGGTCCCTCAGATCCTAGCGTTCGCTGCTTGGCGCAATGCCGAGCTTTTCCACCCGTACTGAGACGGTTGGTGCAAACTCCCACGCGGCTTAGGGGCGAAAACTACTCGCTTTCGCGGGCCGCCGAAATAGCGTCAGCGGCAATATGAATCGTTTGGTTCTCCTTCGGAATCACCAAAGGGGTACCGGTGCACGGATCAGGAATAATGACCGATTGCAGGTCAAAAACTTCCTGAATAAGTTCCGGTGTAATTATTGCACGCGGATCACCCTGAGCGATAATCCGGCCCTGCTTCATTAACACAACATGAGTAGCATACCTGAAAGCAAGGTTCAGGTCATGCAACACCACGGCCACAGTTCGGCCTTCGGAATGCAATTTCTTCGTCAGGTTCAGCACCTCAATCTGGTGCGTGATATCCAGGTAGGTGGTCGGCTCATCCAGCAGAATCAGCGGGGTCTGCTGCGCCAGGGTCATGGCAATCCACACACGCTGACGCTGACCGCCCGAAAGCGCCTCAATGGGACGCTCCGCAAGCTCCAGCACGTTCGCCGCCTGCATCGCCTCCACGCAGGCGCGCTCGTCCTCATCGGACCAGGAACGCAGCAGCGACTGGTGCGGGTAGCGGCCGCGCGCCACCACATCCGCCACGGTCACGCCGCTGGGCGCCTCCGGGGTCTGCGGGAGCATCGCCAGAATCTTGGCGATGGCGCGGGACTTCATCTGCGGCAGCGGGGTGCCGTCCAGGCGAACCTCACCCTTCTTGAGCGGGTTCACGCGGGCAAGAGCCTTCAACGTGGTCGACTTGCCGCAAGCATTCGGGCCCAGGATGACGGTCAGCTCCCCCTCCGGCACCTGAAAATCTACCCCGTTGAGCACCGTATGCTCACCGTAGGCAACCACCATGTTCTCGCCTTCAAGGCGGGTCGTCACACTAGTGTTCACTAGCTCTTCTTCCTTTCGAGGTAAATCAGGTAAATCAGGTACAGGCCACCAATCGCACCGGTCACCACACCCACCTGAATGATGCGTCCGGGAACAGCGAAACGGCCAATCAGGTCGGAGCCGAGCACCATGAGCGCGCCCATGAGTGCCGCGGAGGTGAAGCCCACCCCGCCACTGCGGGCGAGAGTCTTCGCGATGTGCGGTGCCGCCAGGGCGACGAAGGCAATCGGGCCGGTCGTCGCGGTCGCCAGCGAAACCAGAAGCACACCGATGAACAGAGCCGCCACACGGTACGCGTTCACGCTCACACCCAAACCGGATGCCACCTGGTCACCAAAACGAATCGCGCCCAGCGGGCGGACCAGCATCAGCAGCAGCGGAGTCACCACGAGCAGCAGACCCAGCAGCGCGTAGGTGCGCTCCCAGGTGATGTCATTGAGCGAACCGGCAAGCCAGGACGCCGCGGTCTGCGCCTGAGTCAGCGAAGCACGCACCACCAGCAGCGCATTGAACGCCGCCAGGGTCGAACCCACACCAATACCGACCAGCACCAGGCGGAAACCGTGCAGACCCGTGCGGCGCGTCAACAACCACACCAGCACCGAGGTCGCCAAGCCACCAACCACAGCGCCCAGGGCAACCTCAACGGGGCCGGAATTGAACACAATAATCTGCAACAGCGCACCGGTCGCAGCACCATTCGTGAAACCGATAATATCCGGCGATCCCAGGGCATTACCCGAAATCACCTGGAAAATCGCACCCGACAGACCAAGTGCCGCACCCACCAGAAGCGCCGCCACAATACGCGCCGCACGCTGCTGAGCGAAAGCCACCGTAATCTGCTTGCCCTCACCCAGCAGCGCCGGAATCATCTTCTCCGGGGCGATCTTGTAGTCACCCTGCAACATGCCCCAAAACGCCAGTGCCGCAATCAGCACCACCAACGCCACATTCAGGATCAGTACGCGCCACGGCACCTGGGCACTCACAGGACCGCGCACAGTCAGCACCGGGCGGCCACCCAAATCGCGACCACGACGACGCGCCGAACGATTAGCGGGGGTGGTGGCGGTCGCCATCGAAAGAGCGGAAGAATTCGACATTAGAGAGCCTCCACCTTACGACGAGTCATCAAGAACAAGAACACCGGGGCACCTGCAAGAGTCGCCACGATACCCACCTGAGTCTCCTGCGGAGCCACCAGCACACGCGCCAACACGTCAGCACACAGCAGCCACACCGGACCCACCAGCGCCGAACCATAATTCACCCAGCGCACATCATTACCGAGCAGAGCGCGCACCACAAACGGCACCGCCAAACCCACAAAACCAATCGGACCCACCGCAGCAGTCGCAGCACCGGCAAGCACCGTCACCGCCAGCAACGTCAAATTCTGGGTCGTACGCACACTCACGCCGAGGCTGGTCGCCGCCTCCTCGCCCATACTCAGAGCATTAATCGCGGGAGCCACAAAGAACGCCACCAGCATACCCAGCACAATCACCGGACCCACCGTCGACGCAATATCCATACCGCGGCCCTCCAGCGAACCGGCAACCCACACACGGAACTCGTTATACGCATCCTGATCAGCCAAAATCAGGCCCTGCGCAATCGCCGACAGTGCAGCAGAAATCGCCACGCCCGCCAACGCAAGCTTCACGATCGACCCGTCACGACCACGACCCAGCGTATACACCAGCACCGCAGCCAACGCGCCACCAATCGTCGCAGCAACCATGTACTGCCAAATACCCATCACACCAAAAACCACCACGGAAGCAATCACAGCCACCGCAGCACCGGCATTCACACCCATCAGACCGGGCTCAGCCAACGGGTTACGGGTCAACGACTGCATCAACGAACCGGCAACCGCCAACGCGGCACCCGCCGCAAGACCCACCAGGGTACGCGGAATACGCTGCTCCATCACAATCGTCTGCGCCTGCTCAGAAGCAGTGCCATTGAAAACAGCCAGAACCTGATCCGGCGGAAGATTATTCGATCCGAACAGCAAAGAAGCAGCCACAGCCCCCACCAAAAGCACCGCAAACAAGAACAGAAAAGCCAGGCGCTTACCCAACTTCTGCCCCTGAATCACAGAACCCTGACGGGACGTACTCTCCTGCTGAACATCTCGGGACAATGAGCTCGTGCGGGCCACTATGCTCCTTATGCTCGATACAAGAAAACAGGGAGGCACACCCGGCACCCCACAGGAGGGGCACCCGGCACACCGGTAAATAACGAGAGAAACGCCGGAGCGGGCGAGGTACTCCCCCACCCGCATCCGACGTTAAGTCTTAGCGCTTGCGGGCAATCAGCAGCGCAGCGGCAGCCACCACGCTCACGCCCAGAACCACCACGCCAATCCACGGGAAGGCAGCACCGTAGGTCACGGTCTGCACGGTGGATGCGGTGTTAGCCGAAGCCGAAGCGCTCGGGCTCGACGCAGTACCGCGCGCAACAGCCGAAGAGGACGCGCTCGCCGAAGCGGTCGCCTTCTTCTGGGCATTTGCAGACGCCGAAGCAGCGGGAGCGGCGGAAGAACCGGAGGAGGCGGAGGTACCGGAAGAGCCAGCTTCCGCGTTCAGGCGGTCGTACTCCTCCTTGGTGATGGTGTTGCCGTCAGCGTCGGTGTAGACGGTCTCAGCCTCAGCCGCACCGCCTGCCGAACCATTCGAGGAACCGTTCGAGCCACCGTTGGACGAGGACTCGTTGGAATCGTTAGAGCCCTGAGCCTCATCTGCAGAGTCGGAGCTATTAGAGTTCGAGCCGCCATTCGAGGAACCACCGTTGCTCTTCGAGCTGGACGAGCCACGGTTCGAGGAAGAACCCGAAGAGTTCGAGGAGGAATTATCCGAACCACCCTCGCCCACCACGGTGAACTCGGGGCTGCGGTTAGTGTACGCCTCGGTACCCAGGTACTTGCCGTCCTTGTCACGCTTCTCGCCGGTCGCAAGGAAACGCAGAGTGTGGGTGCCAGCACCAACATCCGGCAGAACGAAGGAACCGGAGACGTTACCATTTGCATCGCTCTTCTGCTGGTGCACCACGCACGCGCCCTGAGCCGCATCGGAGGGGCACAGATCGCCGTCGTCCACCTTCACGGACACCACAGTATTCGCGGGGAAGCCGCTCAGGGTAAAGGAAATCACGCCGTGCTCATTCACCGAAGAAGAGACAGTCGAGGAGGTGCCGGGGGTAGATGCCTTCGCACCGCCCGGAGGCAGAGCGGATGCGGTGCCAACGCCCAAGCCCAGCGCCAGGGTTGCGGCGGCGCAGGCGGTCAGCGCCTTAGAGGTCAGGGATGCCTTCGGGGCTCCCGAAAAAGGTGCACGCATGGTGGTCCTTTCAAAATTACCGGGGTCGACACTGAACGCTACCGGGTTCGTGCCAGTGCAGTTCAGTAGGTCAGTGCAGTTCAGTAGGTTGCGACCCGAGTGGTTAGTGGGGCACCCGACCCACGCCCCTGTTCAAGGGTGCGGGGCCAAGAGTACGGGGCGTGAGCCGGTGCCGATATGAATGTGTGGTCAGAGCTTACTTCTTGAGAGAGCTTACTTCTTGGAGGTGCGCAGAATCAGAGCCGCAGCCAAAACCACCAGGCCAGCCGCCGAGAGCAGCAGGTTATTGGCGTTGTTGACCAGCCACTTGGTCAGACCGGTCAGCTCGGTACCCTCAATGACCGGGCCCTGCGCCTTGGTGCCTGCGGCGGAGCTCTGCGAGCCCTGGGCGTTCTGCGAGTTCTGCGAACCGGCGGCTGCCTTCACTGCCTTCTTTGCGTTGGCTTCGGTCTTCTGCACGGTGGCTGCCAGGTTCTTCTGCGCGCCCTGAACCTTCGCCTTAGCCTGCACGCGGTTCACAACCGGAGCGGTGCTCTGCGAGAGGGCGGCGAGGGATGCGTCCACGTCGGTGGCGCGGGTGCTGATGCGGCCGCCAGCGTTACGCATGGGCACAGGTGCCGTGGAGGTTGCGGTTGAGGGGTGCTCGTTCAGCTCTTCGACCAGCTGGTCGGAGGCGTCCTGCTCATCGCGGGAAAATTCCTGACGAGGGGTAATAGCACGTTCCACGGTCATGTCTGCGAAACCGAGCACCGCATTGTCAGCGCCCTGGTTGCCGTTGTGCACGACCACACGGTAGGTGGCGGCGGGCATGCTCACGCTGGTTTCATAGCTGAAGCTACGGTTGCCGTCCAAACGCTTCCAGCCGGAGCCGTAGAGGGTCTGCGGGGAGTTACCGAGGTAGGTCGCGGCGTACACCCAGGTGCCCGGCTCAGCGTTCGGCACGGTCACGGTCACGGTGGAGCCGTTACGGCTCACCTGCACGCCATGGCCATCGGTCAGATCGGAGGCGTTGACCGGCTCGGGGGCGTCACCGGGGGCGTACTCGCCAATGGTGAAGGTCGTGTTGATGCCGCCCTGGCTGTTGGCGCCGCCGTAGGTTCCGGATCGGTCACCCTCACGCAGGCTACCGGTCAGCAGTCGCAGAGTGTGCTCACCGGAGGCGTACTTGGCGGCGTCTTCATCATTTTTGAAGGCTGCGTTTGCGCGGGTGGGCAGGTCAATCCAGGTGTCGATATGGCCGTTTTCATCGGGGGTGATAACAGCCCAGATGGTGCGGTTATCGTTGACCGCGGTGGCGTCGTTACGGGATACCTTGCCGTCGTCAATCTTCAGGCCGATAACGGATGCCTTCTTGTCTTCGGGGTTGCACCAGCCGTCACCGGTCAGGTGCAACTTGCCGCCCTGAACCGCCTTGGGGTTCTCGATGGTCAGGCGCGGGGTGAAGGAGTCGTCAGCGGGGGCGCAGGTTTTCGAGTCTTCGCTGGGTGCGGGGGTAGGGTCTGCGGTTGCGCTCGGCTCGGGGGTCGGCTCAGCGGTAGCGCTCGGCTCCGCAGTCGCAGAAGGCTCAGCGGTTGCACTGGGCTCTGCGGTTGCACTGGGCTCTGCGGTTGCACTGGGCTCTGCGGTTGCAGAAGGCTCAGCGATTGCGCTGGGCTCTGCGGTCGGTGCGGGGCTCGGAGCCTGATCACGCAGAGTCACGTTCTGCGACACAGACACACGACGGTCGTAGGTGTTACCGTCCGCATCCATACCGCCCAGGGAACCGGAAAGCACCTGGATACGGTGGCTGGTACCCTCCACGGTCCAGCCCTTGTTCTTCAGCTGCTCAGCGGTCAGACCGGTATTTTCGGGGGTCGGTAGGGATACCTCAACCTCGAAGGTGCCATCTTCATTGGCGGTTGCCATGAAGTTTGCGGGCGAGTTGCCGCCCTTCTTGGTAATCGGGTTAATCGCCTGGTGAGCCTCATCCGGCAGGGCGTCGAGGAACTTCACAGCAAACACTGCGCCGCGGCCGGGAGCGGTGCTAGTGAAGCCGGTTCCGCGTAGCACGAGCTTACCTTCGCGCCACTTCTCGGTGGAGATGGTGACGGTAGCCTTATCAGCCTGCTGGGTGGCTGCGGGGGTGTCCGCGTAGGCGATGGTGCTGCCGGTCAGCGCAGCTCCGGGGGTGATGAGCGCGCCAGCGAGAGCCACGACGGCACCATAGCGGGCTGCGGTGCGTGCGGGTCGAGTTTCGGTCATTGTGGTCCTTGAGGATGGTGTGGTGGGTCGTGCATCCCCTTCCCGCCGCGGGTCTAGGGTGC
>ERZ772935.152-NODE-152-length-27663-cov-12.261446_pt1 | contig 27663 bp, 25 predicted proteins | sample MGYA00511683_ERZ772935 | MGnify/ENA primary metagenome ERZ772935 (study PRJEB29015, sample SAMEA2738086) | human oral metagenome | biome: human oral; feature: human-associated habitat; material: saliva | place: China | collected 2228 ...
TAGAAGATGAAAAACGTATACTAGAGGAATTAAAGAGAACTACTACTTTTTATGATGTCATGGTTATTGAGCCAATCTTAGCTTCTGCTGGTGTCTACTGTGCTAGTATAGAATTTTTTAATAAACTATTACAAATCTTAAAAGAAAATAAAGTACTCACAATTTTTGATGAAGTAGCAACTGGCTTCTTTAAAACAGGAACTTCTTTCTTTTTTCAACATTTGTCAGAAGTTCCGGACTTATTGTGTTTGAGCAAAGCATTAAATAATGGAATTGTTCCTTTTGGATGTGTTTGTATCAATAAGGAGTTGGACGCTAAACTTCAAAAATCAGATCGAACAAAGGAACATTTTTCAACACAAAATGGAAATTTATTAGGGATAGCTTCAGCAGATGTTGTTCTAGGTTATTATATTGATAACAAAAAAATAATTGAAGAAGCCGCGGAAAGTATTTCAAAATTAATTCGGGATATTTTTGACTCACAAGGTATAAGTTACCGTAATATAGGAGTTATGACGACAGTAAGAACAAATACAGGTTATGCGCTTAAACTTGTAAAAGAATTAGAAAATCTAGGAATTCTAGTTTACCTTTATACTAATAGTGAAGAGGAAGGGCTCTCTATTATGCCTCAGTTTAATATCGATAAAACTATTTTGAAAAAGGCATTGACAATGATTGCTAAAAAAATTTCGAAAAATCAATGAAAATTGATAACTGATTGTAAAGGAGGTGATAGGATGTGAAGTTAATTTAGATAGTATTGGATGGATTTATTGAAAATAAATTTTAGAAATTATAAACTTAGAAAAATACTATATTCAATGATATTTGAATATTAAGTTGATTCATGGAAAAAATAGTAAATAAAGGAGTGAATTAATGAGAGGTTTTAAAAATAGTATCAGTAACAAGCTACAAGGTGTTTTTCTAACTATCATTTTGTTAGGCGGTTTAGCAATTGCTTTGGTGGAAAGAAGATTATTGATTTCGTTAATTCTTATCGTGGCTATTATGATTTTATCATTTACAAATATGATATGGCTTAGACAATTAGATCAAAATGTACATTGGGAAAATAGGTCAAAATAGAAATTTAAAGGAGTAATTTTATGGAAATGACAGACAAACATATGAATGAGATATTTTTCGAGGAAGTACCAGTAGATGAGCTTTATGGAAATGCTCGAGATTTCATTGAAGGTTTCGGTGTTGGAATTGGTATTGTAGCTGCTGCTGCAGGAATTGTAGCTTTAACTTAAAGGAGTAATTTTATGGAAATGAAAGATAAACATATGAATGAACTATTTTTTGAAGAAGTAAAAACAGACGAACTTTATGGAGATGGGTGGTTTATTGGAGGTGTTGCAGGTGGTGTTTTAGTTGGCGGAGCTATTTGGGCAGGCATAGTTTTAACTTAAAGGAGGAAGTTTATGGGAATGACATATAAACCATTTGAATAAAAATTAAGATTAGTAGTGGGTAAATCTCCTTCGGTATATTTATCCACTACAGAAATTATAGGGTCAAAAAGTTCCAGAGCCAATCAAGACTTTAGAACTTTTTCAATATACTTGGTTATCGGATATTTACGATAAAATAAAACTTTTGGCAATTATTGTCAAAAGTTTCAGATTGTAGACAAAGTCTTGAGAAAACACATTTCTCAGGGCTTTTTGTCGTTTTTAGGAGTATAATAGAGGTAAGAGGTGCAGCTGATGTTTCATAAAAACCAAGTAGATTTAGAGCGGCAACAGCTGGAAATGTGCATGACAGCCAGCTTTTTCCGCTCCTCTTTGCCAAGCTGGAACTTTTTGAGCCCCAAACTATTGTCATGGACTCTGGTTTTAAGACGCCCAGTATTGCCAAGTTCCTGCTGGACCAGGAGCTAACGCCAGTTCTGCCTTACACCCGACCAAGGGGAGATAAGCACATGTTTCGCCCTAAAGATTTTGTTTATGATGAATACTATGACTGTTATCTCTGTCCGCAAAACCAGGTATTAAGCTACAGCACAACCAATCGTGACGGCTACCGAGAATACAAAAGCGATTCCTCTATTTGTCAAAACTGCCCTCTTTTGACTGTCTGCACCAGAGCTAAGAATCATCAGCGGGTCATCACCCGGCATGTTTGGAAGGATTATTTAGATAGATGTGAAGATATTCGTCATACCTCTGTGATGAAGGAATGGTACAAGCGGCGCAAGGAGACTATTGAGCGAGACTTTGGGACCGCCAAAGAATATCACGGTATGCGCTACACTAGACAGATTGGTAAGGCCAAAATGGAAGATCAGGTTGGTCTGACTTTTGCCTGCCTGAATCTCAAAAAACTGGTGAAAATGATTGCCTAGAGGGGCTTTTTATTTTGCCTGAATCGCAAGATCTTAGCTATATGACTAGTGTACAAGGAAAATCAGATAGAAATGATGAACAAAAAAAGACAAACCACTTCGAGAAAAGTAGTTTGTCTACGGTCTGAAGTTTTTTTATTTTGTTTGGAATTATAGCTAAGGAACTCATCATCAGTTGCTACTTAGAAATCAACTCTATCAAGAATTTTTATCAAATGTACAAAGAGCAGGTTGAAAGGTGTGATTCTTTGATCACCTCGCTTTCTTTGTTTTTAGTAATGTAATCTCAAAAAATAGGTCAGGGAACTTCTCCGATCTATTTTTGAAACTAGTTTCAGATATGATGGAGGATTTTCTAGAACCAGAAACTAAATTCTTAATATTGTAAAGGATTGAAAAAGGGAAGGCGCTGTGCTATTATTTCTGTAAGGGTTTACAAAATAATAGTGTTGGAGGATGAGATGCGAAATCCAGATTTATTAGCAGAGGCAAAGGATTACAGAGGCAGGGATGAAGTTCCAGCGGATTTTGATGCTTTTTGGGATCGTCAGATTAGCAGTTTGAGCGGCTTGCCGGACTATCAGCTGATTGAAAAAGACTTTCAAATCGCTGGGGTGACCTGCTATGAGCTAGTTTTTGAGGGGACGAATCAGGGGAGGATCTATGCCCGTATGGTCCTTCCCAGATCTAGTAAAAAAGTTCCGATTATCTGCCATTTCCACGGTTATATGGGGCGTGGCTGGGATTGGTCCGATATGTTAGCTTATACGGTTGCTGGCTATGGTGTCGTATCTATGGATGTACGCGGCCAGTCAGGTTATTCCTTGGATGGAGGGGCGCCTGTAAGGGGCAATACGGTCAAGGGACAGATTATTCGTGGGGCAGTGGATGGAGCAGAGCGTCTCTTTTATAAGGATGTCTATCTGGATATCTACAGCTTGGTGGAGATTGTGGCGAGTTTAGACTTTGTGGATGAGGAACATTTATCCAGTTACGGGGCTTCTCAGGGCGGAGCCTTAGCTTTGGTGGCAGCGTCTCTCAATCCGCGCATTAAGCAGACAGTAGCTATCTATCCTTTCTTGTCAGATTTTCGGCGGGTGCTAGAGATTGGCAATACCAGCGAGGCCTATGATGAGCTCTTTCGGTATTTTAAATTTCACGATCCTTTCCATGAAACGGAGGATGAGATTATCCAGACCTTGTCCTACATCGATGTAAAAAATATGGCTCACCGTATTCAAGGGAGCGTGCGGATGATAACGGGACTGGCTGACGATGTTTGCTATCCGATTACCCAGTTTGCGATTTACAATCGGCTGGAGTGTACTAAGGAGCACCATCTCATGCCAGAGTACGAGCATGAAGCTATGAATGTCTATGTCAATGATAAAGTCTTCAACTGGCTTTGCGGCTCAAAGATTGACCATCCTTCTTTGCTGGAAGCTTTTAAAGACTGGTAAAAATAGATCGTACTGAGAAAGAAACCAAGCCTGAGATTATGAGAATCTCAGGCTTTTTATGATAAATTATTCAAAAGCTATAGTAACTTTTTTGTTCAAAAACACTTCGAAGACTGAAAGTAGTTTCAGCTTTTAAGAAAGGAAGTCGGTTTTTAGAAACTAAAATCTAAATCTCAAAACTTATTGAAAGCGCTTTATTTTTTGTATATAATGACATTATAAAAAGAACGGAGAAAACATAGAAAAAGGAGAGATTATTTATGTCACAGATTAGCAAAGATCAATTAATTGCAAAAATCAAAGATGGCATTATCGTTTCCTGTCAAGCTCTGCCTCATGAGCCCCTCTATACGGAGGCTGGCGGTGTCATTCCTCTCTTGGTCAAGGCGGCTGAAGAGGGCGGGGCAGTTGGTATTCGAGCCAACAGCGTGCGAGACATCAAGGAGATTAAGGAAGTAACCAAGCTCCCGATTATCGGGATTATCAAACGGGACTATCCACCACAGGAGCCTTTTATCACTGCGACCATGCGGGAAGTGGATGAGCTGGCTGCCCTTGATATCGAGGTCATCGCTCTGGACTGCACCCAGCGGGAACGCTATGATGGTTTGAAGATTGAGGACTTTATCCGCCAAGTCAAGAAGAAATATCCGCAGCAACTGCTGATGGCCGACATTAGTACCTTTGAGGAAGGCGTGGCAGCTGTAGCAGCTGGCGTTGACTTTGTTGGTACGACCTTATCAGGCTACACGTCCTACAGTCCTAAGGTAGACGGACCAGATTTTGAACTGGTCAAGAAGCTCTGTGATGCGGGTGTGGATGTGATTGCTGAGGGCAAGATCCACTATCCAGATCAAGCCAAGCAAATCCATGATTTGGGTGTCCGCGGTATTGTAGTAGGCGGAGCCATTACTCGACCAAAGGAAATCACCGAGCGTTTCGTTGCAGCAGTAAAATAAAGTGAGGTAAAGCAATGACGACCTTAAAGTTAAATAAGCTCTACAAAAAATATCCTAATAGTGATTTCTACTCTGTAGAAAATTTCGACTTGCAAATCAAAGACAAAGAATTTATCGTCTTTGTTGGCCCTTCTGGATGTGGGAAATCCACAACGCTTCGTATGATTGCGGGATTGGAGGACATCACTGAGGGCGAGCTCTATATCGATGAGACACTAGTCAATGATATTGCTCCCAAGGATCGTGATATTGCCATGGTTTTCCAGAACTATGCCCTCTATCCACACATGACAGTCTATGACAACATGGCGTTTGGATTGAAACTGCGCAAGTACAGCAAGGAAGATATCGACAAACGGGTGCAAGAAGCAGCTGAAATCCTTGGTTTGAAAGAATTTCTAGACCGCAAACCAGCGGACTTGTCTGGTGGTCAACGTCAACGGGTAGCTATGGGACGGGCCATCGTCCGAGATGCCAAGGTTTTCCTGATGGATGAACCTTTGTCAAACTTGGATGCGAAACTGCGTGTGTCCATGCGTGCTGAGATTGCCAAAATCCACCGCCGTATCGGAGCGACTACTATCTACGTTACCCACGACCAAACCGAGGCAATGACCCTAGCTGATCGCATTGTTATCATGTCAGCGACGAAAAACGAAGCGGGAACGGGAACTATCGGTCGTATCGAGCAAGTCGGAAGTCCACAAGAGCTTTACAATGAACCAGCGAATAAGTTTGTTGCAGGCTTTATCGGCAGTCCAGCTATGAACTTCTTTGAAGTGATGGTATCTGGTCATCAACTGACTGATGGTGATCAACTCAATCTTACCCTGACAGGTGGTCAAGAGAAGCTTTTGACAGAAAAAGGCTACCAAGGTAAGAAAGTCATCTTGGGTATCCGACCAGAGGATATCTCAGCGGACTTGATTGTGGAGGATACTTTCCCTGGCGACGTAGTAGATGCGGAAGTTGTCGTGTCAGAGTTGCTGGGTAGTGACTCAGTGCTCTACTGTAAGGTGGGCAGCCAAGAGTTTTCAGCTAAGGTAGATGCTTCCAATTATCTGGAGCCAGGTTCGAAGCTTCGCTTCACCTTCAAACTACCTAAGAGTCATCTGTTTGACAGTGAGACTCAAAAACGAATTACTTTGTAAAACAACCTAAAATGAACTGACTGACTTTATTTTAGGATAAAAGAAAGATCACAGAGAAGGAGTGATTGTACTTTTAAAAGTTTAGGATTTTAATCAAATATAGGTGGACGCTTGTCCAGAGAAATAACACAGGAAAAACGAGGCTGGGGCGCCTAATGAAAGAGGTCCGTCCCATTCTCCAATAGGCAGGTAGAAGCTGTTTAGGTCAGCTTGGAATCTTAATTTTAAAGGAGAAAAACAAATGAAAATGAAGAAATTGCTTTGTTCATTGGTAGCAGGAGCTGCAGTTCTTACGTTAGCAGCTTGTAGCGGTGGCGGTAGCTCAGATAAAGCAGCTAGCTCTGGTGATAAATCTGGTAAGACAGAGATTACTTGGTGGGCATTCCCAGTCTTCACTCAAGAAAATGCCAATGACGGTGTGGGAACTTATGAGAAATCCATCATTGAAGCATTTGAAAAAGCAAATCCAGACATTCATGTCAACTTGGAAACAATCGACTTTAAGTCAGGTCCAGAAAAAATTACGACAGCTATCGAGGCTGGAACAGCTCCAGACGTACTCTTCGATGCACCAGGCCGGATTATTCAATACGGTAAAAACGGTAAGTTGGCAGACTTGAACGACCTCTTCACAGATGATTTCGTCAAAGATGTTAACAACGACAACATTATCCAGGCCAGCAAGGCTGGAGACAAAGCTTATATGTATCCAATCAGCTCTGCTCCATTCTACATGGCAATGAATAAGAAAATGTTGGAAGATGCTGGTGTCCTTAACCTAGTTAAAGAAGGCTGGACAACAGATGACTTTGAAAAAGTTTTGAAAGCGCTTAAAGATAAAGGTTATACACCTGGCTCTCTCTACAGTAACGGTCAAGGTGGTGACCAAGGAACTCGTGCCTTCATCGCTAACCTCTATGGTGGATCTGTTACAGACGAAAAAGTAACTAAATATACAACTGATGATCCGAAATTTGTCAAAGGTCTTGAAAAAGCAGTGAGCTGGATCAACGATGGCCTCATGATGAACGGTTCTCAATACGATGGTGGAGCAGACATCCAAAACTTCGCTAACGGACAAACTTCTTACACTGTTCTTTGGGCACCAGCACAAAATGGTATCCAAGCTAAATTGTTGGAAGCAAGTAAAGTAGAAGTGGTTGAAGTACCATTCCCATCAGACTCAGGCAAACCAGCTCTTGAATACCTTGTAAATGGTTTTGCAGTCTTTAACAACAAAGACGACAAGAAAGTAGAAGCAGCTAAGAAATTCGTTCAATTCATCGCAGATGACAAAGAATGGGGTCCTAAAGACGTAGTTCGTACAGGTGCCTTCCCAGTTCGTACATCATTTGGCAAACTCTATGATGACAAACGTATGGAAACAATCAGCAGCTGGACTCAATACTACTCACCATACTACAACACCATTGACGGCTTTGCAGAAATGAGAACACTTTGGTTCCCAATGCTGCAATCTGTATCTAATGGAGATGAAAAAGTTGAACCTGCTTTGAAGACATTTACTGAAAAAGCAAACGAAACGATTACCAAAAAATAAGCAAGTTTAAAATCCGCCCCTTTTTCTGTTGTCAGTCTCTAAAAATGGAAAAAGGGGTATTTTGTCAGAAAATCTTGAAAGAGGGGTAACTCATTGTGAAAGTCAATAAAATCAGAATGAAAGAAACCCTAGTATCATATGCGTTTTTAGCTCCAATTCTTATATTCTTTACAGTATTTGTTTTGGCGCCTATGATAATGGGATTTATCACTAGTTTCTTTAATTATACAATGACCTCATTTACATTCGTTGGGTTTGATAACTACATTCGGATGTTCAATGATCCAGTTTTTGTTAAGTCACTTATTAATACAGTCATTATTGTAATCGGCTCTGTGCCGGTAGTTGTGCTCTTCTCTTTGTTTGTAGCTTCACAGACCTATGAGATGAATGCTGTTTCTCGCTCCTTTTACCGTTTCGTCTTCTTCCTACCAGTTGTTACAGGTAGTGTTGCCGTGACGGTTGTGTGGAAGTGGATCTACGATCCCTTGTCTGGTATTTTGAACTTTGTTTTGAAATCTGGCCATATCATCAACCAAAACATTTCTTGGTTGGGAGACAAACAGTGGGCCTTGGCTGCTATCATTGTTATTTTGCTGACAACATCTGTCGGTCAGCCGATCATTCTCTATATCGCAGCTATGGGAAACATTGACAATTCTCTAGTTGAGGCTGCGCGTGTGGATGGGGCGACAGAGATGCAAGTTTTTTGGAAAATCAAATGGCCGAGCCTTTTGCCAACGACACTTTATATCGCTATTATCACAACTATTAACTCATTCCAATGTTTTGCCTTGATTCAGTTGTTGACATCAGGTGGACCAAACTACTCAACTAGTACGCTTATGTACTATCTATATGAAAAAGCCTTCAAGCTATCTGAATATGGCTATGCAAACACCATGGGAGTCTTTCTGGCGATTATGATTGCGATTATCAGTTTCGCCCAGTTCAAGATTCTCGGCAACGATGTGGAATATTAAAGAAAGGAGCAGGAATATGAAACCAAAAAAATTTAATTCATTTAAAGTGTTCTCATCTGTTATTTTAGCACTTTTGACCGTGCTCTTTGTCTTTCCATTCTACTGGATTCTGACTGGAGCTTTTAAATCTCAGCCGGATACCATTATGATTCCGCCTCAATGGTGGCCACAAAACCCGACAACAGAGAACTTCCAGCAATTAGCCGTTCAAAATCCAGCTTTGCAGTGGATGTGGAACAGTGTCTTTATTTCGCTGGCGACCATGTTCTTGGTTTGTGCGACGTCATCTTTAGCTGGTTACGTTTTGGCTAAGAAACGCTTTTACGGGCAACGGATTCTCTTTGCCATCTTTATCGCGGCTATGGCCTTGCCTAAGCAAGTTGTCCTAGTCCCTCTAGTGCGTATTGTCAATTTCATGGGGATCCACGATACCCTTTGGGCAGTTATTTTACCTTTAGTTGGCTGGCCTTTTGGGGTCTTCCTCATGAAGCAGTTTAGTGAAAATATCCCGACGGAGCTTCTGGAATCAGCTAAGATCGACGGTTGTGGTGAAATTCGGACCTTCTGGAGTGTAGCCTTTCCTATCGTCAAACCAGGCTTTGCTGCTCTGGCTATCTTCACCTTTATCAATACTTGGAATGACTACTTCATGCAGCTCGTAATGTTGACCTCGCGGAACAATCTGACGATTTCGCTAGGGGTTGCGACTATGCAGGCTGAGATGGCAACTAACTACGGTCTGATTATGGCGGGTGCTGCTTTGGCGGCAGTGCCAATCGTAGCAGTCTTCCTTATCTTCCAAAAATCCTTTACCCAAGGGATTACTATGGGAGCTGTCAAAGGATAAGGCGCTCAATAGAGGAAATAAAACCATGATTTTTGATGATTTAAAAAATGTGACTCGTTACAAGGGCCTTCATCCGAACCTGGATAAAGCGATTGATTATCTCTATGAGCACCGCAAAGACAGCTTTGACTTGGGACGCTATGAAGTGGATGGAGACAAGGTCTTTCTCTTGGTTCAGGAAAACACGCTCAATCAAGAAGCTAATGATCAATTTGAATATCATAAAAAATATGCAGATTTTCATCTGCTAGTAGCAGGGCATGAATATTCTGCCTATGGTAGCCAGATAGTTGATGAGTCAGTGGCTTTTGATGAAGAGGCGGATATCGGCTTTGTTCATTGTCAAAATCGTTATCCTCTCTTGTTGGGTTATCATAATTTTGCGATTTTCTTTTCAGGAGAAGCCCATCAGCCAAATGGCTATGCGGGTCTGGAAGAAAATGTCAGAAAGTATCTTTTTAAAGTGTTAATAGACTAGCCCTAGGTGAGCGAGATTTTTGAATGCGCAAGGCTAGCAGAGAAAGGAGAGACTTATGTCAGATAAGGGAACAGGACTCATCAGAGCTATATTTGATACGGATAATTTCTTCATGCAAATCTGTGAGAAAATCCTGGATTTGATGACGGTCAATCTTCTCTTTCTCTTGTCTTGCTTGCCCTTGGTGACTATTGGGATTGCCAAGCTCAGTCTCTATCAGACACTTTTTGAAATCAAGGGAAACCGTCGAGTAAAAGTAATCAGAACTTACACTCGAATCTTTCGAGAAAATTGGAGGCAAGGACTCAAACTGGGCTTGCTGGAATTGGCTTTAGTCTGTATCAGTCTCTTTGACCTCCTGCTTTTTCGGACGCAGGAAGCTCTGCCTTTCCAAGTTTTAAAGGCGGTTTGTTTTGGGATGATTATTTTTACAATCCTGCTTTCTCTTTGCGTCTATCCCTTGGCTGGTAAATTTCTCATGTCTTTTAGAGACGTTTTACAGACCAGCCTAGTGATTGTAAGTCTGAATTTTCCTTGGTTTGTTGTCATGATGGCGGTTATAGCCGCGATCCTTGTCATCATCTCTAGTTCAGGCTTTGTGTTGCTGTTAGGATTTTCCCTCTTTGCCTTTATCGGCTTTGCAGGTCTGGCTTATTTGCAGCTTCCTATTTTGGAAAAAATCTTCGCTAAATACAGCAGTCTATAATCTAGAATTAGTACATTTGGAGAAAATTTGAAAATGAAAGATTTAAAGAAATATCACGGTGTCATCCCAGCTTTTTATGCTTGTTATGACGAGGAGGGTGAAATCAGCCCGGAGCGGACTCGCGCTTTGGTGGAGTATTTCATCGACAAGGGCGTGCAAGGTCTCTATGTCAACGGCTCATCAGGCGAATGTATCTACCAGAGCGTGGCCGACAGAAAAGTAATTTTGGAAGAAGTAATGAAAGTTGCTAAGGGCAAACTGACTATTATTGCTCACGTGGCCTGCAATAACACTAAAGACAGTATCGAGTTGGCAAAACATGCGGAGGCTCTAGGAGTTGATGCCATTGCGGCTATTCCGCCGATTTATTTCCGACTGCCAGAATATTCTGTCGCTCAGTACTGGAATGATATCAGTGCGGCTGCCCCACATACTGATTTTGTGATTTATAATATTCCGCAATTGGCTGGCGCAGCCCTGACTCCGAGTCTTTATAAGGAAATGCTGAAGAATGAGCGCGTGATTGGGGTTAAAAATTCCTCCATGCCAGTTCAGGACATCCAGACCTTTGCAGCACTTGGTGGCAGTGACCATTTGGTCTTTAACGGTCCAGATGAGCAATTCTTAGGTGGCCGTCTTATGGGTGCTGCAGCCGGTATCGGTGGTACATACGGAGCTATGCCAGAGCTCTTCCTCAAACTTAATCAACTGATTGCAGACAAGGAATTGGAAAGAGCTAAAGAGCTGCAGTTTGCCATTAACGACATTATCGGCAAGCTAACCAGTGCTCACGGCAATATGTATGCTGTTATCAAAGAAGTTCTCAAGCTCAACGAAGGACTGACTATCGGCTCTGTTCGTGCTCCTCTGACACCAGTCGTAGAAGCAGACCGTCTGGTCGTAGAAGCAGCAGCAGCCTTGATCCAAGAAACTAAGGAGCGCTTCCTCTAAAAAGAAAGAAGGATGCTTATGGGAAATTATGTTACGATTGACATTGGCGGTACCAATATCAAATACGGCTTGATCGACGACCAAGAAACGCTAGTAGAAGCCCATGAAATACCTACGGAGGCCCATAAGGGTGGTCCAGAGATTATGCGTAAGGTTCAAAAGATAGTTGCTGATTATGTGCAGGCTGGTTCAATTGAGGGGATTTGTATCTCCTCAGCTGGCATGGTCGATCCAGACAAGGGAGAAATCTTTTACGCTGGTCCTCAGATTCCTAACTATGCTGGGAGGCAATTTAAGAAGGTCTTGGAGGAGGAATTTTCCATTCCTTGCGAGATTGAGAATGACGTCAACTGCGCCGGTCTGGCTGAGGTCATGTCTGGCCACGGTAAGGGAGCAAAAATTGCTGTCTGTCTAACGATTGGGACAGGGATTGGTGGCTGTCTAGTAGCGGATGGGCAAGTTTTTCACGGCTTTAGCAACTCAGCCTGCGAAGTAGGCTATCTGCACCTGCCGGACGGGGCCTTTCAGGATGTAGCTTCTACCACAGCCTTGGTTCAATATGTCGCTGACTTGCACGGAGATGATCCCTCTCTCTGGAATGGCCGCAGGATTTTCAAAGAAGCGACCGAGGGCAATACCTTCTGTATCAAAGGAATTGACCGCATGGTAGGCTATCTGGGGCAGGGCATTGCCAATATCTGCTATGTCGTCAATCCGGAAATCGTCATCTTGGGCGGTGGTATTATGGGACAAGAGGCCATCCTCCGGCCGCGTATCCAAGCGGCTCTCAAGGATGCTCTGGTGCCGAGCATAGCTGAGAAGACCAAGCTAGCCTTTGCCTATCACCAAAATACGGCAGGCATGTTCGGAGCCTACTACCACTTTAAAAATAAACATCAGTAATCCAAGCAAACCTGGGGAGTGACCTCAGGTTTCTTGCTTCTAGAAAAACTGCTTCTGTAGATGTACAGATAGTATTTTAGAAGAAGTTGAAATGACAGGAAAAATTCGGTGGATAGAACTAAATTTTAAAAAATTTAACTTTGTCTACTGGTCTTTAGGAGTAGATTTAAAAGGTTGCCCAAGACTTTTAAGAAGTACCAGCCCTTTGAGGTTGAGCAATCAGTAACCCATCAAGGGGTTGAAAATAAGAGGCTGGGACAAAAGTCCTAGCCTCTCAATTGTCATTGGATTGTCGAGCAAGACGCAGTGGTTGAGTGGGCTCTGATACGCTGATTTCATCAGCTTTTACAGCCCTACTCAACTGTGCGGAGGTGGGACGACGAAATCGAATTCTAACGAATTACTGATTTCTGTCCCACTCTCTTTTATTGATGTCTACGGTAATAACCGTTAAGTTTGTGGTTTTCCCAGTAACTATTGAAGATTTTTTCCTTTCTCTCTCGGTCAATTTCTAGGAAAAAGGCATAAAGTATGTCAATCATCAGCAACATTGGGAACTGAGCTGAGATTCGTTGGATGAACTGAGGTTTACTTTGCATTGCAACTGGGATGATTTCTGAAAAATCTTCTTTAATCAAATCAGGCTGGCCAGTGATTAACACGGTCTTGGCTCCCATGCCCTTAGCATCAATCAGGCTGTCAATAATGGATGGGGTTTGACCTGAAAGAGAAAAGCCGATTACTAGGCAGTTTTTGTCTAAAATGCTCGTTGTCCAAGCAAAGCCATCCGCATCTGTCAGAGCTTCACAAATAACCCCTAAGCGCATGAAGCGCAGTTTCATATCGCGAGCGACGAGCCCCGAGCTTCCCGTGCCAAAAAAATAGACACGATCCGCTTTTTCAATCAGCTGGGCTACGCGCTCCAATCTTTTTTCGTCAATCAAGTCCTCGGTTTGTTGCCGAATTTGAATATAGTTGCGTAGCACTTGGCGGGACGAATCATTTTTCAGATTTGTATGCTCCGTTTTGCTGATTTTCAGCTGTTGGAGATATTGGAAGTTGAACTCCCGATAGCCCTTAAAGCCACATTTTTTTGCAAAACGGGTCAAGGCCGCCTGTGAGATGTGTAAAGTTTGGGCTACTTCAAGGGAGGACAGATCACCTTCTATCTCTGTCGGAGTCAAAAAATAGTCGGCAATCTGTTTTTCGACATCGGTCATAATGTCGTAACAGCTTTCGATGATGGCCAAGATATTTTGCTGGTGTCTCATGATGGGTCACTTTCTTTGGTCAAAATAATAAAACATAATTTCATTATAACATAGTTTAGAGGGAATAAAGTGTTTTCACAGCCAAGAATTATCAGACCTCACTTTCCATTGGAGTATGAGCGGTCAGTAGTTTCAGTATTTCCTGATAATATGACGGTCTTTCTTTCTGAGCAGCTAATTCCTAAAGATTGTGTCGGGTACAGGAAAAAGTGATATAATTTACACAAGTAATGTTCCAAGTTTGGATTTGAAGCAAGGGAGATAGGAGCCACTGTCCATTACAGCTTCCAAGTCTTATTTTGGACATCAGTAGAGCTAGATTGTGAGGTTTTTTATGCGAATCAATGAACTAGGCCAGCCTATTGGGGAGGGGTTGCCGGACTTTAAGCCGGGAGATCTTCCCAAGCTGGAGCGAATGGAAGGTCAGTATGTTGTCATTGAGCGGTTGTCCAAGGACAAGCATGGAGCGGATTTATACGAAGTATATGGTCCGGATTCACCTGCTGACATGTGGACTTATCTCTTTCAAAATGCTGCTCAGAGTCAGGAGGAGTGGGATAGCTTGCTGGATCGGATGCTGGCAGCTCAGGATCGTTTCCACTATGCCATTGTGGACAAGGAGAGTGGCAAGGCGCTGGGAACCTTCGCTTTAATGAGGATTGACCGAGGCAACCGTGTCATTGAAGTGGGGTCTGTGACCTATTCGCCCAAGTTGAAGCGCACCAGACTGGCTACGGAAGCTCAATATTTACTGGCTCGCTATGTCTTTGAAGAGCTGGAGTATCGCCGCTACGAATGGAAATGCGATTCACTCAATCAGCCCTCAAGGCGAGCGGCAGAGCGGCTTGGTTTTACCTACGAAGGCACCTTCCGTCAGGCGGTCGTCTATAAGGGGCGCAACCGAGACACTGATTGGCTCTCCATGATTGACAGCGATTGGCCTGCCGTCAAGAGTCGTTTGGAGAAATGGCTGAGTCCAGACAATTTCGATGAAAAGGGACAGCAAATAAAAGCCTTGTCTGAGTTTTGACATTTGATTGAGAGTGGGCCAGAAATCGGTAATTCGTTAGAATTCGATTTCGTCGTCCCACCTCCGCACAGTTGAGTAGGGCTGTAAAAGCTGATGAAATCAGCGTAGTAGAGCCCACTCAACCACTGCATCTTGCTTGACATCCAAAGACAATTGAGAGGCTAGGACTTTTGTCCCAGACTCTTTTTACTTTTTAATTTTGATGAAAATGGAGAATTTTCTGATAAATTTTGATATAATAAAACGAACTACAGATAAAGGATGAGAAAGAATGACTTTAGTTTATCAATCAACGCGCGACGAAAAGAATAAAGTAACAGCCAGCCAGGCGATCTTACAAGGTTTGGCAACAGACGGTGGTCTGTTTACGCCCATTACCTATCCGCAGGTCGATTTGGACTTTGCTAAGCTTAAAGATGCTTCATATCAGGAAGTAGCCAAGCTGGTTTTGTCTGCTTTTTTGGATGATTTTTCTGAAGCGGAGCTGGACCACTGTATCACCCGTGCCTACGACAGCAAGTTTGATGATGCAGCTATTGCTCCCTTGGTCAAACTGGATGGTCAGTATAATCTAGAGCTTTTCCACGGAGCGACCATTGCCTTCAAGGACATGGCTTTGTCCATCCTACCTCACTTGATGACAACCGCAGCCAAAAAGCACGGCTTGGAAAACAAAATTGTCATTCTGACGGCGACTTCTGGCGACACAGGCAAGGCAGCTATGGCAGGTTTTGCGGACGTTCCTGGGACTGAGATTATCGTCTTTTATCCCAAAGACGGTGTCAGCAAGGTCCAAGAGCTGCAAATGACGACCCAGACAGGTGCCAATACACATGTCGTTGCCATTGATGGCAACTTTGACGATGCCCAGACCAATGTCAAGCACATGTTCAATGACACAGACCTACGAGCTCGTCTCTTGGAGCATAAGCTGCAGTTTTCATCTGCTAATTCCATGAATATCGGCCGTTTGGTGCCGCAGATTGTCTACTATGTCTATGCTTATGCTCAGCTGGTGAAGACTGGAGAAATCACAGCAGGAGACAAGGTCAACTTTACCGTTCCGACGGGGAACTTTGGTAATATCCTGGCGGCCTACTATGCTAAGCAAATCGGTCTGCCGGTTGGCAAGCTAATCTGCGCATCAAATGAGAACAATGTCCTGACAGACTTCTTCAAGACTCAGGTTTATGACAAGAAGCGGAGCTTCAAGGTGACGTCTAGTCCGTCCATGGATATTCTGGTTTCCTCTAACTTGGAGCGTTTGATTTTCCATCTGTCTGGTAACAGCGCTGAGAAAACAGCTGCCTTGATGGCGGCTCTGAATGAGCATGGACAGTATGAACTGACGGACTTTGACGCTGAGAGTTTAGAGCTCTTTGCGGCTGATTATGCGACAGAAGAAGAAACAGCAGCTGAAATCAAGCGGGTCTATCAGGCCTCTGACTACATCGAAGACCCTCATACTGCCGTTGCGTCTGCTGTCTATCAAAAATATCTGGCAGAAACAGGTGATCAGCGCAAGACTGTTATCGCGTCTACCGCTAGTCCTTATAAATTCCCAGTTGTGGCTGTTGAGGCTGTGACTGGCCAAACAGGACTTGGCGACTTTGAGGCTTTGGACCAACTGCACGAACTTTCTGGCGTAGCCCTGCCACCAGCTGTGGATGGCTTAGAAACAGCCCCCGTTCGCCACAAAACGACGGTCGCTGCAGACCAAATGCAGGCAGCAGTCGAGGATTACTTGGGATTATAAAAAACAAAAACATCAGCTTATTCATTGGCTGATGTTTTATAATCTATTTCAACACAATCAACTGCTTGCCAGCTAGGCTGTAATTGTCAGCTAGTGGTGCGATTGGTTTTTGGGCATCAATGGCTTGATACTTGAGATGTAATCTTTGCTTGTTTTTATTTTCGTAGACAGCCTCTTGACTGCTGAAGTTGATGACGATGGTCATACTCTCTTTCCTGTCTTGAATTTTGTACTCCAATAAACTCTCTGTCAACCAGTTGACCTGACAGGCTTGCTTGATGGCAGTGCTGGTCTTTAGATGCAGCAGCGGATGCGCCTTGCGGAAGGCAATCAGCTTCTTGATAAAAGCAATGTCCTCTGTGTAATGCAGGGAGCGCAGCCAGTCTAGTTTATTGATTTCGTCAGGCATATTGTAGGTATTGTCAATCAGATTTTTAGTCCGGAAAAATTCCTGACCGCTGTGGATAAAGGGAACACCTTGAGCTAGGAGGACGAGTTGGAGAGCCAGCCGCGAATTGGCCAGCCGATCCCGCAGGGTGATAGCAGGGTTGACGATATCAAAGTAATCAAAAACCGTTGCATTATCATGGCACTCGACATAATTAATAGCCTGCTGGGGCGCGGTGAAGTGAGCCTCGCCTTTTAGACCGACATTGGCTGTCAGGACGTTTTCAAGCTGACTTGCAGGAGTCTTGCTCTCGATTTGCCGGCCTTGGGCGATGGTCTGCTTGAGACTGTCGCGGAAATGGTCGCTGAAGAACCCATAATCTGGCAGCTGGGTAGCATTGTACTGATGGGCCAAACGCTCACTTGCCAGTCCAGTATCCATTTGCCAGCCTTCGCCGTAGAGATAGATGTTGGGATAGAGTGCCTTGAGCTCGTCGGCTATCTGCTGCATGGTTTGGATATCTAAAATCCCCATCAGATCAAAGCGGAAGCCGTCAAAACCATAGAGGCTGACCCATTGCTTGACTGACTGCTTGATATAGCGGCGAACCATGGCTTTCTCACTGGCCACATCATTGCCGCAGAAGGTCCCGTTGGTCCGGTAGCCCATGTCATTGAGACGGAAAAAATAGCCGGGCACGATTTTTTCAAAAGCATAGCTGTTGGCATCATAGACATGATTGTAGACCACGTCCATGATGACGCTGATATCAGCATTGTGGTAGGCAGTAATGGCCGCCTGCAGTTCTAAGATGCGGGCATAAGGTTCTCGCGGATCGCTGGCAAAACTGCCGTCTGGGACATTGTACTGGACTGGATCGTAGCCCCAGTTGTAGACGAGCTCAGGATGCTTTTCATCAACGCTGCCAAAATCGTAGACAGGCATAAGCTGCACATGGCTGATACCTAGCTCTTTCAGATAGTCCAGACCGAACTTCTGACCGTGGACGACTGGAGATTCGCTCAGCGAGGCAAACTTTCCAGGATAGGAGAAACCAACTTCTTTCTGCATAGAGAAATCGCGGACGCTCATTTCATAAATAACGGCTTCTGTTGGATCCAACTGTGTTTTTGCTCGTTTGATAGGCTTTTTAATCTTGTCTAGATCGATGACATAGCTGTTGCCCGAATTAACATCTGAGGATAGGGCGTAGGGATCATGGACTTCTACCCACTTGCCATTGATCTTATGGAGATAAGAATAAGAGGCTCCCTCTAAATCTCCCTCAATCCTTGCATGCCAGACTCCCCTATCCAGACGTTTGAGATGGTGAACCTGATCTTTCAGATGCAGGAGGACTTTTTCGGAAATAGGTGCCCAGAGTTTGAAATCGGTGGCTTGGGGACTGTATTGAGCTCCCAAATCGTCGCCTGCATAGTCAAAAATCTCATCGAAAATAGGCTTTTTCACGATATGACGGTACTGTAGGTCAGTATGGTTGCGGTCTTGGTCATAGACCTTGTAGGACTGCGTCAGGTCAATGGGCTCATTAGCCGACACGGTGTAGATAATCCGCTCTTCCTGATTGTTGATGTTTTTGATGGTTAAGGGGCTGGAGCTGTGCTTATCCTCCAGTGTAAAGTGGATGGAGTAGGCTTCAAAGCTCTTTTCCAGTTCGATGGTGATGATATTTTCGTCATCTAAATAGGCTTGAAAAATACGAAAGGCCATGTTTTTCCTCTTTCTTTGTCGGTTTCTCTTCGTGTAATTGTTTTGAGTTTAGGCTCTGCCCTGGGTTGGGACAAGGCCGTTCTGTGAATCGTTGATAAATGAGCAAAAGCACTCGGATTAGCGAGTGCTGATGCTATGCGGGATCAACTGGCGATAGCAGATTTGCTTGTCTTCTTTATTGTCCTTGATGATTTGGAAGAGGGTCCGGAAGGATTCTTTCCCAAGCTCAAGGGCATTGATATCGATATAAGCATCCACATCAATCCGTGGTTTGAGAGAATCAAAGGTGATAATGGGAATATGGTAGTCCTGATCTTTGAGATAGTGCAGAGCTCCTTCTGCTACCAAGGTATCAGATGTCACGATAGCTTCAATCTCATCCAGCGGCAGCTCCTCCATAATCTTGTAACTGTTGTCTTCCAGAAGGAAACCGAAGGCAAATTTGATAATGCGTTCATCCAAAGGCCGTTCTGCTTCATTCAGAGCTTGCTTGTAGCCTGTGTAACGATCCTGAGAAACGACCAGCTCCTTATTCCCGGCTAGAAAGGCAATTTTCTGATAGCCCTTGTCAAGGAAATATCTGGTCGCGTCATAGCCAGCCTTGATATTGTCATTGTCCACCAGAGAGATGAAAGGTGAGACAGCTTTCCCTAAGATGAGGAAAGGGAAGTTGTTTCTAACTGCAAAGTCGACCAAAGGATCGTCCTGTTTAGAATAAAGGAAGATCAGTCCGTCAACTCGCTTGCCCAAAATCATCTGCTTCAGATTTTCCAAGCGATGCGCTTCATCTTGCCCTGTGCTGATCTGGATGGCATAGTCATAGTCAGAAGCGATTTGAGAAATCCCCCGCAATACAGTTGGGAAGAAAGGGTTTTGATAGAAGACATCTGAGTCGTCTGGCAGGACCAAGCCGATGACCTGACTGGACTGGCTGACCAGACTTCTGGCATTGAGGTTGGGATGATAGTCCAGCTCCTTCATAGCAGCACGGACCCGTTTTTTGGTTTCTTCACTGATGGTTGATTTGTTTTGCACGACGCGAGTCACAGTAGAGGGCGACACGCCTGCTAGTTTTGCGACTTCTTTGATAGTAACTCGCATAAAAACCTCCTAAAGGCCTGCATTTGCTGGAAATCCTTTCTATAACATCAACTATTTTAAATCTAGTAGTAGAAGCACTTGCTTTCTAAGAGTCATGCAAACCTCTGCCCAAAATGGCTATCATAATCAGTGATTTTGCCTAACTATTATGGTTGAAAAAGCAAGTATAAAGCAGTTTCTCAGTAAACGCAAACGTTTTCTGTTTGTAAGAACATTTTAACACAAAAAGAGAACGCTTGCAAGAAGAGAAAAACGGCAAATAATTGGGGCTGTAAGAGAGTCCTAAAAGAGCAATATATCCATTAACCAATAAATTGAAAAAAATCTCAAAAACCCCTTGCACTTAAAAAAAAAATAGGTTATAATCAAGTCGACGCAAACGTTTGCATTAAGTAAAAATGAAAAGGCGTAGAGGAAAAAATAACGAGGTGACAAAATGAAAAAACGTCAAAGCGGTGTGCTCATGCACATTTCATCCCTTCCGGGCAAGTACGGTATCGGATCTTTTGGCCAAAGTGCTTATGATTTTGTAGACTTCTTGGTTCGCACCAAGCAGCGCTATTGGCAGATTTTGCCACTGGGAACTACCAGTTATGGTGATTCTCCTTATCAGTCTTTCTCTGCTTTTGCGGGAAATACCTACTTTATCGATTTTGATATTCTGATAGAAGAAGGTTTGCTGAACGAGGCAGATGTCAAGGGAGCTGATTTCGGAGATGATCCTAGAAAAGTGGATTATGCAAAGATTTTCGATGCTCGCCGTCCAATCATGGAAAAAGCAGTAGCTCGCTTCTTGAAAGCAGACGATCTGTCTGACTATGAGAGCTTTGTAGAGCAAAATGCAGCTTGGCTGGAAGTTTTCGCTGAGTACATGGCTATCAAGGAGCATTTTGATAATCTAGCTTGGACAGAGTGGCCGGATGAAGCGATCCGTCGCCGTGACGCTGCTAGTCTCGCTTCTTATCGTGAGAAGCTGGCTGACAAGCTGACCTACCATCGTGTAACTCAGTATCTCTTCTTTAAGCAGTGGTTAAGATTAAAAGCCTATGCTAATGAACACCACATCGAGATTGTCGGAGATATGCCAATCTATGTGGCAGCTGACAGTGCTGATGTGTGGGCACAGCCGCACTTCTTTAAGACAGATGCTGTTGGCAAGCCGACCTGTGTGGCAGGCTGTCCGCCAGATGAATTTTCAGAAACTGGCCAGCTTTGGGGCAATCCTATCTATGACTGGGAAGCTATGGACAAAGATGGTTATGCTTGGTGGATTGAGCGTCTGCGCGAAAGCTTCAAGATTTACGACATTGTCCGTATCGACCACTTCCGCGGCTTTGAGTCTTACTGGGAAGTACCTGCTGACTCAGAAACATCTGCTTCTGGTAAGTGGGTCAAAGGTCCAGACTACAAGCTCTTTGCAGCGGTTAAGGAAGCCTTGGGTGATTTGAATATCATCGCAGAAGACCTAGGCTTTATGACGGACGAAGTGATCGAGCTGCGCGAGCGCACTGGGTTCCCAGGAATGAAGATTTTGCAATTCGCCTTCAATCCTGATGATGAAAGCATCGACAGTCCGCATCTGGCGCCAAACAACTCAGTCATGTATACAGGAACCCATGATAACAATACTGTTCTGGGCTGGTACAAGGATGAGATTGACGACGCTACTCGCGAGTATATGGCTCAGTACACCAACCGCAAGGAGTACGAAACAGTACCCCATGCAATGCTGCGCACAATCTTTTCTTCAGTCAGCTTTATGGCCATTGCGACCATGCAAGATTTGCTGGAATTAGACAGTGCAGCACGGATGAACTATCCATCCACAATTGGTGGCAACTGGACTTGGCGGATGACAGCTGAAGAGCTGAATCCAATCGTCGAAGGTGAGCTTTACAGCTTGACCAAGACTTACCGTCGTATGAATACCGATTTAATTAACAAATAAAGAATAGCTAACTAGGCTTGAAGGGATTAATCATGTCAAACTTACAAACTTATATCAAAAATACTTATTCAAAAAATCTTGCTGATTGCAGCAACGAAGAACTCTACCTGGCTCTTTTGAACTACACTAAATTAGCCAGCGCTCAAAAGCCAGTCAACACTGGTAAGAAAAAACTCTACTATATCTCAGCAGAGTTCCTGATTGGTAAACTCTTGTCAAACAACTTGATCAACCTTGGACTTTACGATGATGTGAAGCAAGAGTTGGCAGATGCTGGTAAAGACTTGATCGAGGTAGAAGAAGTTGAGTTGGAACCGTCTCTTGGTAACGGAGGCTTGGGCCGTCTGGCTGCCTGCTTCCTGGACTCTATTGCGACACTTGGTCTTAATGGTGATGGTGTAGGACTGAACTACCACTTTGGTCTTTTCCAACAGGTTTTGAAAAACAACGAACAGACAACTATTCCTAACTTCTGGCTGACTGAGCAAAACTGGTTGGTTCGCTCTAGCCGCAGCTACCAAGTGCCATTTGCTCACTTTACCCTGACATCTACTCTTTATGATATTGATGTGCCAGGTTACAAGACAGAAACTAAGAACCGTCTTCGTCTCTTTGATTTGGACTCAGTGGATGCGGATATCATCACAGACGGTATTGACTTTGACAAGACAGATATCGCTCGCAACTTGACCCTCTTCCTCTATCCAGACGATAGTGACAAGCAAGGGGAATTGCTCCGTATCTTCCAGCAGTACTTCATGGTTTCAAATGGTGCTCAGCTGATTATTGACGAAGCGATTGAAAAAGGCAGCAACCTGCACGACTTGGCAGACTACGCTGTCATCCAAATCAATGATACCCACCCATCTCTGGTTATCCCAGAAATGATTCGTCTCTTGACTGAGCGTGGTTTGGATCTGGATGAAGCAATTGCCATCGTACAGAAGATGACTGCTTATACAAATCACACGATTTTGGCAGAAGCTCTTGAAAAATGGCCTTTGGAATTCTTGAAAGAAGTAGTACCGCATCTGGTACCAATCATCAAAGAGCTTGACAAGCGCGTTAAGGCTAAATACGCAGAGCCAGCAGTGCAAATCATTGATGAGGACGATCGTGTGCACATGGCTCACATGGATATCCACTACGGATACAGTGTCAATGGTGTTGCTGCTCTGCATACAGAAATCCTGAAAAACTCTGAGCTTAAAGCCTTCTACGATATCTACCCTGAAAAATTCAATAACAAGACCAACGGTATTACTTTCCGCCGCTGGCTCATGCATGCCAACCCACGTCTATCTCATTACCTAGATGAGTTGCTGGGCCGCGACTGGCACCATGATGCAACTAAGCTCGAAGGCTTGTTGGAATTCACTGGTGCTGCAAATGTTAAAGAAAAATTGGAAGGTATCAAGGCTCACAACAAGCGTAAATTGGCTCGTCACTTGAAGGAAGCCCAAGGCGTGGAAATCAATCCAGAATCTATCTTTGATATCCAAATCAAGCGTCTGCATGAGTACAAGCGCCAACAAATGAACGCTTTGTACGTTATCCACAAGTATCTGGACATCAAGGCTGGCAACATCCCTGCTCGTCCAATCACTGTCTTCTTCGGTGGTAAGGCTGCTCCTGCTTACACAATTGCACAGGACATCATCCACCTCATCCTTTGCTTGTCAGAAGTGATTGCTAATGACCCTCAAGTGGCTCCACACCTGCAAGTAGTTATGGTAGAAAACTACAATGTTACAGCATCTAGCTTCTTGATTGCGGCGGGTGATATTTCTGAGCAGATTTCCCTGGCCTCTAAGGAAGCATCTGGTACTGGTAACATGAAGTTCATGCTTAACGGTGCTTTGACTCTTGGTACCATGGACGGAGCGAACGTTGAAATTGCAGAGTTGGTCGGCGAAGACAACATCTACATCTTCGGTAAAGATTCTGAGACTGTTATTGACCTCTACGCAAAATCTGCTTACAAATCTAGTGAGTACTATGCACGTGAAGCTATCAAGCCATTGGTTGACTTTATCGTCAGCGATGAAGTTTTGGCAGTTGGTAAAGCTGAACGCTTGGAACGTCTTTACAATGAACTGATTAGCAAGGACTGGTTCATGACCCTGCTGGATCTGGAAGACTATATCCAAGTCAAAGAGCGCATGCTGGCGGACTATGAAGACCGCGATGCTTGGATGGACAAAGTCATCGTCAATATCGCCAAAGCTGGCTTCTTCTCATCTGACCGTACTATCGCTCAATACGAAGAAGAAGTATGGCACTTGAACAGCTAATATTCTTTAAATCAAAAAAGCCGAGACAGCAGTGTTTCGGCTTTGATTTTTTAGTCGAAGAAATGAATAAGGATTTAGCTATTGTGTGGGGTTCTGAAAAGATGAAAACCTCTCGGCCTTGTCAGCTTTTTCTTTTCGGTGTATAATAAGTGAAAATATTTCTTTACAGGAGGCGTTCATGAAAAAGAAACCAATTTATCTTTATGTTTTGCTGGGCTTGTCAGCAATCGGAACTTTACTGGGAGTATGGAGTCGTTTTTTCTCCAAGTTTTCTGAGGTAGATTATACACAAATCGGTTTCTCAAAAGAATTGAGTGATCAGACAAATCAGTTTAATAAACTTTATTTTGAATTTCTTCGTAATGGAATAAATATGATGATTTTTTTCGTTATGACGGCTCTGTTAATAGCATCTATCGTCTTTTTGGTTAGAAAAAATCTGCAGATGGCTAATATTAGCTATATCGTTTATATACTAGTCAGTTTGTTATCTCAAGTTTACGTCTATATTTCATCGAAAGGAATTGTTGGCAAGGTATTTACAAGTCCTGAAAACATTGCAACGCATTCAAACAGTCTTCTTTTAGGAACAGTGCTGGGCTTTATTATCAGTTTAATTTATCTTTCCATCGTCGTCTTTAAGCTAATCCAGCAGCAAAAAGAGGCTGAAAAAGCGGAACTAGCTGCAAACGAATAAGATTTGACAAATAACAGATAAGTGCTTACAATTTTAAGAAGCAATATCTGTTATTTTTTAGAATGGAGAATAAAATGACAAAGGTTTCCTTGGTTTACATCAGCTTGAGCGGCAATACAGAGAGTTTTGTCCGACGGCTGACAGACTATTTGCTGGAGCAGCATCCAAGCCTAGAAGTGGAGAAGATCCATATCAAAGACCTGGTAAAGGAAGGGCAGCCCTTTTTTGAAATGGACAATCCTTTTATCGCTTTTCTGCCGACTTATCTGGAGGGTGGCAATGGTGTGGACAATGGCGATGTAGAAATTCTGACAACCGATGTGGGGGACTTTATCGCCTATGGTCAGAATGCCAGCAAGTGTCTGGGTGTCATTGGCAGTGGCAATCGTAACTTTAACAACCAATACTGTCTGACAGCCAAGCAATATTCAGAGCGCTTCGGATTTCCAGTTTTGGCTGATTTTGAAATGCGTGGCATGTTGGGAGACATTAAGAAAGTTGCGGGGATTATTGAGGAGCTCTATCATATTGAAAAAAACGAAAACCAGTGAGGTTTTCGTTTTTTGATGTTCTAAATCAAGCTTACATCTTTTCTGGGGCTTCTACTCCCAGCAGACGCAGAGCTTCTTTGAGGACAACAGCTGTTGAGTAGCTGAGAGCCAGACGGCTGTCACGCTCAGGGCTTTCGTCCAGAATCCGTGTGTGCGCATAGTATTTGTTAAAGGCTTGAGCCAGACTGATAGCGTATTTGGCAATCAGAGATGGCTCATAGTTATCAGCAGCACGCTTGACAACGCGACCGAAGTCTTGAAGCAGCTTGATAATTTCCCAGCTTTCTGGATCGTTCAGGCTGTACGTAGCCTCTGCATCAGGCTGGAAGTTCGCCTTGCGCAGGATAGACTGGATACGAGCATAGGCATACTGGATGTAAGGGCCTGTTTCTCCCTCGAAGGAAACCATAGCTTCCAGATCAAAGTCGTAACCATTGCGGCGGTCAGTTTTGAGGTCGTAGAACTTAACTGCTCCTACCCCAACTGCACGAGCAACAGCTTCCTTGTCTTCCAAATCTGGGTTTTTAGCTTCAATCTGGCTCTTAGCCCGGCTGATAGCTTCCAGCAGAGTTGGTTCGAGGAGGATGATGTTTCCTTTACGTGTAGACAGTTTTTGACGGTTCTTAGTCACCAGTCCGAAGTCAACGTGAATCATGTCATCGCTCCAGTCAAAGCCCATCTTTTTCAGAACGGCCTTGAGCTGTCTGAAGTGGTTGGCCTGCTCTTGACCTACAACATAGACATTTTTGACAAAGTTGTAAGTGCGAGCCCGGTAGATGGCTGTTGCGATATCCCGTGTAATGTAGAGGGTAGCGCCGTCTGATTTTTTAATCATAGCAGGCGGAAGGTTAAAGTCTTCCAAGTCTACAATGCTAGCTCCTTTTGATTCCTGCAGGAGACCCTTGTCTTCGAGGATTTGAATCCCTTCGTCCATCTTGTCATTGTAGAAGGCTTCACCGTTTAGGCTGTCAAACTCGACACCTAGGAGTTCGTAGATACGGTTGAATTCTGTCAGACTTTCGTCGCGGAACCATTGCCAGAGCTCAGTTGCTTCTGGGTCACCATCTTCCAGCTTCTTGAACCAAAGGCGGCCTTCTTCATCCAGAGATGGGTCGTTTTCAATCTCGGCATTGATACGCACGTAGAGTTTGAGGAGCTCGTCAATAGGGTTAGCTTCAACAGCATCCTGACTTCCCCACTTCTTATAAGCTACCATCAGGAGGCCAAACTGTTTGCCCCAGTCTCCCAAGTGGTTGATTTTGATGGTGTTGTAGCCAATCTTGCGGAAGATGTTGGAAAGAGCATCACCGATAACAGTAGAGCGCAAGTGGCCGACTGAGAAAGGCTTGGCAATGTTTGGACTGGACAGGTCGATGGTGATATTCTGATTATTTCCTTCGTTTTGCTGGCCATAGTCAGCTCCGTCTTTGATGACTTCTTTGATAACTTGGCCAGAAATTTCAGCCTTACTGAGGAAAAAGTTGACATAAGGACCAGTCGCAACGACTTTATCAAAATGCGCTGTATCAATCTTTTCAGCGATATCATCAGCGATGATTTGAGGAGCTTTGCGCTCAGTCTTTGCCAGAGAAAAGGCTGGGAAGGCGATATCACCAAGTTCAGAGCTCTTTGGCTGCTCCAATAAATTTAAAATAGCGTCTTGATCAAGGCTGTCAATAACCTTGGCCAATTCGCCGGCAATCAACTGTTTGTTATCCATATTTGCTCCTTTGTGTCTTTTGTTATTATTTTATCACATTTTTCAAGGAATCTTCAATTTTTTTGGGAATAATTTTTGGGCTAATAGGAATTTTTCTGATATAATAAGAGGGATAAGAACCTGTATTTATAGATGGCCTTTTCATCTAAATGCTTCCTTCCCTGACACTCTTGGTTAAAGTTTTTTGTTTATTCTCAGTATTCCTACAAATCTTTGCCTAGATTGATGGAGAAGCAGTCTTTGATCGGATGGAGTATTCTTCATGAATGCAGCTTCTAATTATTCAATAATGAGGTAAAAATGAGAAAGAATGACCGTCATCAGTTAGTTAAAACGATGATTAAGGAAGAAAAGCTAGGAACGCAAAAGGAGATTCAGGATCGTCTGGAAGCGCAAGGGATTTATGTAACACAGACTACCCTGTCGCGTGACCTTCGTGAAATCGGCCTGACTAAGGTTAAGAAGAAGGGGCTGACTTATTATGTTTTGGCGCATGAGACTGAAGAGATTGATTTTATAGAGTTTTTAGCTAAGCATGTGGAGAGTGTAGCTAGGGCAGAGTTTAGTCTGGTTCTTCGTACGGGCCTGGGAGAGGCAACAGTGCTGGCCAATGTCGTGGATAGCTCGTTCGATAGCCGCATTCTGGGAACCGTTGCGGGTGCCAATACTCTTTTAGTGGTTTGTCGGGATCAGGCAGCTGCTCAGGAGATTGAAGAGCAAATACAGGAAGTGATGTAAGAGTCACAGTTTTTTCAGGAAAAATGGAGAGGTTTGAGACGGAAGTCCTGACCTCGTTTGTTTTTAGAAAGGATAGAGAT
>ERZ772935.153-NODE-153-length-27364-cov-5.437072_pt1 | contig 27364 bp, 32 predicted proteins | sample MGYA00511683_ERZ772935 | MGnify/ENA primary metagenome ERZ772935 (study PRJEB29015, sample SAMEA2738086) | human oral metagenome | biome: human oral; feature: human-associated habitat; material: saliva | place: China | collected 2228 ...
AAGCTCTTGAGATTGTCCAATAAAAAAGGTATAATGGTACGTAAGTTTTATGACAACCTAAAAGAGGAGAATAAATTATGGCACAACCTAAGAAACAGAGTAGCCCACGTAAAACTGGTCTTCGTCGCAGTCACTTGGTATTAAAATTGGCACGTCGCGTTAACGCAACTTCACCAGTTAAGGTGAAGACAACCAAGCGTGAAACTGGTAAAACAACAAAATAATAATTACGAACAGGACGCTTAATAATGGCATCAAACCGTCATTTGGGACGAATTGTCGCACTGCAAACACTTTATGAACATGAATTTCGCAAAGAGGTTGGTGATAGCGATGTTGACTATAAGACTATTTTAAAGCGCAATTTGGCTGAATATAAATCATCAGTTGACGATATTGAATTTATTGATAATTTGATCAGCGGCATACTTTCGACACAGAGTCAATTGGATGAGAAATTACAGCCATTGGCGCCAGAATGGCCTATCAGTCAGTTACCGCGAATTGATCGGGCAGTACTTAGAATTGGTTTATATGAATTGCTATATTGTGCAGATACCGTTCCGCCAAAAGTGGTGATTAACGAGGCAGTAGAATTAGCAAAAGCGTTCGGTTCGGATAACTCGGGTAAGTTTGTGAATGGCGTGCTTGGCACGGCACTCCGTACTCTCGTGGAGGAGTCCGACAGTGAGAACAAGCAACTTTGATAAGATAAAAAAATATTTTAGTGGCAGCAAGAAGCCATTGATTCAGGAAATTGTACGCGAGCCAACTGCTGGTGGCGTGATTTTTCGTCGTAATAAAAAGGGCGAGGCGGAATTTTTGCTATATCAGGACGCTCGCGACCGCTGGACAATTCCGAAAGGGCATATTGAACCAGGTGAAACAGCTCAAGTGACGGCTCGTAGGGAAATCGGCGAGGAAACTGGACTGAAGAAAATTGAACTGCACGGCTGGTTGGGCAAGGTGAATTTTCGTTATCGTCGAATCGATAAATTGGTATTGATGACAACGCAAGTTTATCTAGTTAAGGCGCTGGATCCTAACGAGAAACTCCAAAAGGAAGAGTGGATGAATGGTCTTAAATGGTTTAGTTTTCATGAGGCGCTGGATGAAGTTGAATATGAAGATATTGGCAAGCTGATTCTTTTGGCGATGAAACGAATTAGACAGGAGAATTTATAAATGAACGGAATGAACACTGCGCCATATCAAGATTTTGCGCGCGAAAAATTAGGTTTTGAATTTACGAATTTGGATTTGCTGATTACAGCTTTGACTCACCGTAGCTATGTGAATGAGCATCGAAAATCCGTTCATCACCACAATGAGCGCTTGGAATTCTTAGGTGATGCGGTTTTGGAATTGGCGGTAACGGAATATTTGTTTACGCATTTTTCTGAGCCAGAGGGAATTTTGACTGCTTGGCGGGCGGCTTTGGTGCGAACGGAAAGTATTGGTGACGCTGGCGATAAGTTGGGTTATGGTCCGCTGATTCGTATGTCAAAGGGTGAGAAGAACGGCTCAGATAGGGCGCATTTACAGATTTTAGCTAATGCGTTTGAGGCGGTAATTGGCGCGATTTATTTGGAGCGTGGCTTTGACGATGCTCGCGATTTTATTCACAAGCATATAATTGTTAAGCTGGATGGAATTTTGGAGTCTGGCAGTTGGCGTGATCCGAAGTCATATTTGCAGGAGATTTCTCAGCGAGTTGACAATCAAACGCCGGTATATAAAGTCCTGAGCGAAGAAGGTCCAGATCACGACAAAGTCTTTACTCTTGGGGTTTTTGTTGGTGATAATATGATGGGGCGAGGCATTGGTCCGTCAAAGCAAGTCGCTCAACAGCAAGCTGCTCGTGCTGCAATTGCTAAATATAAAGAATCTGGCGAGAAATAATTAAAGTTTGCACGGCGTAAACTGCTCGTGTATAATGAAAATACAGTTTAATTCCAGGAGGAGGGGCAGAATGTCAACAATAGATCAGCAGTTTGTAGAATATACTGTAAAGGCGTTGGTTGGACATCCAGAAGATGTCGTAGTAGACCGAACGATTGATGAAAAGGGTGTTTTACTAACATTGACAGTTAATCCAGCAGATTTGGGTCGAGTTATTGGTAAGCGCGGCAGTACGGCACAGAGCTTGCGTACGCTTCTGCGAGCTTTGGGCGCAAAGAATGACGCTCGATATAACTTGAAGATCGTTAACAATGACGGTTTTTCTGGCGCACGCGAAGAAAATGATTATAACGATCATGCTTCTGTGGATAACTCAACAGATGAAACTGTGGAAAATGAATCATCTTACGCAGAAAACACCAGAAAAGAGCTTGCAGAACTCGACGATCTTGATATATAATTAAAACCAGTTCAAGCACAGACATTATGCGAGAACAGCTCTATGCGAGACAATGGGAAACCATTGAGAGCCTTATTTGTGCTAAAAAACCGTCCTTACTGGGGCGGTTTTTTGGTGGGGAATAATTTCTGTAAAAAGACATGAAAATAGCCCGCCGAGAGGCTCAAGCCAAGACTTAATGTCTCAAGGCGAGCTATTTTCTCAGCGGGCGTTAAGCCCTTCGGGAGAGCACCCACTCATCGCGGGGATGGGTGAGGTGAATCTTATCCTCATTTCCTCGAGCGATTCTTTTGAGTGCTCTGAAAGTCGTGTCCTTGTCAACTCGCAACGCTTCCATGAGTGTGCAGATGCTGATATGAGGCGCGTCCTTCGCGTTGTAGATGATCAAACAGTCATTCCTGGAGCGCACTTCAACTTTATCAATGACATTCGGTCTTTTGAATGTTATTGATATAGACTTAGTGGCGTAAGGCGTGAGAATGTCTATGAAATCTATCATCGCGACGGTGTCTTCTGACTGCTTGCCTGCGTGAGGCTTGCAGTGATGAGGGATGTCTCCTATCCTTACGGATAAGACGACGTGGATAGTAGCCTCTCTGTCAATGGAGAGGCGGACAGGCTGAGGCAGCCAGTCCATCGCTCTTGTTATGCGCTTGATCGTATTGTAGATCTTCCTGTAGGTTTTCCTGTAGGTTTTCTCGTCGACCGCCTCGTCGATTAGATCACGGGTAATCCTGTCGATTACCCTAGCGCTTTCGTCGTCGATCGTTTCGTCCCTCTCATCGTAGATCATTTCCGCGACAATTCCTTCCTATGTAAGGGCTACTTCTGTTCGGTTGAACAAAAGCTGATATATATATCATACCTGGACAAAAAAGTCAACACTTGGTACACTGTAACAGATGAGAAAGTTTCAAGTAATTACGCTTTTCCCAGAAATGACGACGGGAGTTTTTAATAATTCCATGATGTGGAAGGCTCAGAAAGACGGTATCGTGGAGCTTACGACGGTGAATCTGCGGGAGTTTGGTTTGGGTCCTCGCCGTCAGGTTGACGATACTCCTTATGGCGGCGGCGACGGGATGCTTCTTATGATTGAGCCGTTATGGAAAGCGGTAGAATTTGCGAAATCTCAGGATGAAACAGCGAAAGTGGTACTAATGAGTCCGCGCGGGCAGCGCTGGAAGCAGGCTAAAGCTCAGGAAGAAGCCGATGATGACAGGGGTGTGATATTTATTTGCGGGCGATACGAGGGTGTTGATGAGCGAATTTTAGAACTAGTTGATGAGCAATGGAGTATTGGCGATTTTGTGCTGACGGGCGGAGAGCTGGCGGCAATGATGATGATTGATTCTATTGTTAGGTTGATTCCTGGAGTTTTGGGCGGCGAAAAGTCTGCGGAAATTGAAAGTTTTTCAGATGGAGAAACGTTGGAATTTCCACAATATACACGACCTGAGGAGTTTAAAGGTTTACGTGTACCGGATGTTTTATTGAGCGGACACCACGGAAAAATTGCCGAGTGGCGCGCTGAACAATCGCGGATATTGACCAATAAAAATACCCCATAGAGACGGGGTATTTTAAGTTGTGGTGGATTTGTCGTAGAGCGAAAGATACTGTTTTATGGTGTTTATTTTTGTAACGTTCGCTGATTTAACTTTATGACGTTTTTATAAAAAGTGCAAGTGCTTTCGTAAAAAATACAACAAGCTTGAGCTTTTTTAACGCGCAAGCTATACTGAAATTATGTCTAGAAAAGTGAATAAAATTGTTAAATTGATTGCAGGACTATTAATAATGGTGCCATTATTATGTCAATTATTTATGTTTGAGAAGTTTTCTGCGGTCCTTACTTCTGCGGGGATTACGCCATATTTGAGTCTTCCGATTGCAATATTACTAGTAATCGCAGAACTTGTGTCGTTGCCGTTTTTAATTGATATGAATATGTCAAAAAGAATCACTCTGACGAGCAGAATGGCTGGTTTTTTGAGTTTGGGGATTATGACAGTAATTAGTTTTTTGGCGTTTGTGAATGAGTATGCGGCGGTGATATTTGGTGCAACGATAAAGAATGTGAATAATGTGGCTGCGATTTTTCTGGTATTCATAATGTGGATTTTGTTGATTTGCGCAAATTTATCGACGAAAAAAACAGCCAAATAATTGGCTGCTAAATTTCAAACTTGGCTGGGATGGAGGGATTCGAACCCCCGAATGGCGGGACCAGAACCCGCTGCCTTACCACTTGGCGACATCCCAACGGCAAACATAATTGTACTATAGAAAAATGATTTCCGCAAGCGTTTACGGGTGGTCGTTGACGCGATATACTTATAGTATGGATTTGCAATGGATTGTGAAACTAATTGCTGACGGACTAGTAGTACCGGTTGTGCTAATTGGTGCGTACGCGCTGATAAAATTGATTCCAAATAAAGAGAAATATCAAGTTTATAGTCAGGTGTTGATGGCTGGCTTGACTGCTTATGTGGCGGCAAAAATCATCGGGTCAATTTATCAGCCAGATCAAATGCGCCCGTTCGAGATTCTGGGTGTATCTGCCGGCGCATCATTCCTTAACAATCCGGGTTTTCCGTCTGATCACGCTCTATTTACAATGGCAATTACTTTGGCGGTATTTTTCGGAGCAAAGAGTTGGCGACTGGCTGTTGTTTGTCTGGTTATGACAATCTTAATATGTGTCGGTCGAGTTATCGCTCTGGTGCATACGCCACTTGACGTTATTGGCGGATTATTGATTGCTTGCGTAGGGATTATTTGGTATAAACCGATGAATCTTCTGAAAAAGCATAATATTTAAGCATATACATTTGCAATATTGACAAGTTTACGTTACAATTTACGTATGAAATTATTGTCAGCTATTTTCCGTGAAGAAATATCAGATTACACATATCCATTTTCAAGGCGAGTTTTCTTGAGGATTTTGGCGATTTTAGTTGCTAGCGGCGTGGCTATCTGGTTGCTGGCGCTTGCGTTTGATAAATTTATGATCACGCCTGTATTTTGCGCGAACGCTGAGCATATTTCTATTTGCGCAAACAGCACAAGCATCGCATCTTACGTTGCGTTAGTTTTGGCGGGAATTATGTTGGTGCCAGTGTTGGCGGTATTTGGCATTAAGCGACCTCTGTTGGTAGTAATCGCGGCAACTGTGTCGTTGTGGGGTGCTACATTATGGGCTGGCGGATCTTGGATTTTGTCATTACTATGGGTAGTTTTGGCGACAGTTTTGGTATATTTGTCGTTAATCTGGTTGAATAGAATTCGTGGCAATGGCGCAGCAATTTTATTTATGACTTTATTCGCAATCTTAGCACGAGTTGTCTTGGCGCTATAATCACTGTACACTAAGTGTATGGAAATCATTATCATTATTCTCTTAATTGTTATTACTATTGGTTTGGGTGCGACTTTATTTGTCCTACAATCAAAAATCAGTGAGCTAAAAAATCAATCATCCGTCGAGCTAATTAAAACCGATGTCGTGGAATTGGGGCGGACTATTGCAAAACTGAACGAATCCGTTAGCGATAAGTTGGAGCGAAGTAATGCGCAAGTCCAAACTTCCGTACAGAAACAATTGTCGGAAAGCGCAAAGTTGGTAGCTGACGTGACGCAGCGATTGGCGAAATTGGATGAGACCAATAAGCGTGTGGTTGATGTGGCGACCGATCTTAAAACCTTGCAAAACGTGTTGCAAAATCCAAAGCAGCGTGGCGTTTTTGGGGAGTTTTATCTGGAAAGTGTGTTGGATAACGTTTTGCCAGCCAAGCAGTATCAAATGCAATATCGTTTCAAGGACGGTGAAATTGTTGACGCGGTTATTTTTCTGGACAAGGGTCAAATATTGCCGGTGGACAGTAAGTTTTCTTTGGAGAATTACAATCGCATGATTAACGCCGAGACAAAATCCGAGCGTGAAATGTGGCTAAATAAGGTGAAGGCTGACCTTAAGGGGCGAATCGACGAAACTAGTAAATACATTCGTCCGCGCGAAAACACCATGGACTTTGCTTTTATGTTTATTCCTAGCGAATCTTTGTATTACGATCTTCTGATTAATAATGTCGGTCAGGGCGGTTCGAGTCGCGATTTGATTGAATATGCATTCCGAGATAAGCGAGTGATTATTGTGAGCCCGACTAGTTTTCTCGCGTACCTGCAGACCGTTCTTCAGGGGCTTCGTAGTTTGCAGATTGAAGAGCAAGCTAAGGATATTCAAGTTCGAGTTGGGCAATTGGGTGTTCACATTAAAAAGTTTGACGAGTTGATGACGAAAATGGGCAAGAGTCTTAGCACGACCGTTGGTCATTATAACAATACGTACAAGGAATTGGGGAAGATCGATAAGGATGTTGTACGAATTTCTGGCGGCGATAACCAAGCGCAGCCGGAGCTGATTGATCGGCCGACTCAGGAAGATTGACATAAAAAATACCCCGCCGATTAAGCGGGATATTTTATTGTGAAGTTATAATCTATTCTTCGTCTTTGTTTCGGTAATTGACGAGTAGAAATAGGTTACCGCCTAATGCTGCGCCGATTAGGGTAGCGGCAATTACTTCCAGGCTAAAGCGTGAATAGCTTTTTTCGCCTTCAGCTGGCAATACTCCGTTGCTACGTAGTTGAGAGTCGGTTTTCTCTGTAACAGCCAAAGAAACTGCCGGGTTCAAAGTTGCGCCTGAGATGTAGATCTCGCGTGGGTAAGTGCGACCGTTTTTTTCAGTTTGAGCAGTGCTTTGATCTTTTTGGATTTTTGCAATAGCGGTACTTTTAATGTACGAAGAGATTGAGCCAGATACAACAAGACCAATCATCAATGCCAAGCCAATTCCAAAAGCTTGACCAGCTGCTTTGATTTCTTTACGTTGTAAAACTGCGGTGACGCCAAATACAAATACAGCGGTACCGACTAATTCCATAGCGAAGATGCTCCAAGAGAATGCAGTAAATTGGTCGAAGCTTAGGGCGAATCCGCCGTTTGTTAATGAGCCAACAAGCACGATAGCTGCCATTGCACCGAGGAATTGTGCGCCCCAGTAAAATGGTACAAGTACGGTCTTTAGCTTACGCATTGTCCATAGACCAAACGTGACAGCTGGGTTTACGTGTGCACCAGAAATGTTGCCGATAATTGTAACGATGAACATCAACGCAAAACCGACATACATTGATGACAAAATGTCTGATGCGAATAATGCGGCAAGTGTCAAAATGAATGTGCCGATAACTTCCGCAATAACGGCGTTGATTAAGTTGTCTGGTAATTTAGAATCTAGTTCGACACGCTTGCTTTTAGCGGTAGATTCAGCAACGACGCGCTTGACGGTCGTTTTGGTTTCAGTCTTAGCGGCAGCGGTTTTCTTTTCTGCGGCTTTAACTGGGGCTTTCTTTGAAGTTTTCTTCGTAGCCATATTCCCTCCTTAAAGTAATATCACGACTATTATAACATAATTTGCTATACTGTAGTTATGGGATTATTTGTAAATCAACAGGATCAGCGCAGTGAATTGCAAGAGCGAATTGCGGCGGAATTAAGAGAGAAGGCGAAGGCTTCGAGTTTGCAAGAAAAGGCAACTATGGACGGCGTCGACGACATAAGATATTTGGAAGGCACGAAACAGACGACGACTTTGGCGTGGGCGTGGATTTTAATTGCTATTATGGCTGGTGCGGTGATTGTAATGTTTTTAATGCAAGGACGATAAAATGGTTGACTTAGACGAATTGAGAAGAGAAATAGTTTTGGCGGTTTCGCAATCCAAATCTCCGCGTGAGTTTTTACGTGATCGACGACTTAGGGAATTGTATGATCAAATCAAGTCATTGCCGCCAGTTGAGCGTGGTCCGTTCGGTAAGCAGATTAATGAGTTGAAGCAAGCTGTTGAACAGGCTATTGCTGTGCGACTGGAAGAGCTGGAAAAAGTTGACTTGAAACCGATTGACGTTACGGCGCCGATGGATGTGAATTCGCCCAAACCTGAACTTTTGCCGAGCGAACAAGGCACGATTCATCCGCTGAGCGCTGAAATTGAGCGCATTTCTGAGATCTTTAATCGCATGGGATTTGTCACGGAAGAGTCCAGAGAGATTGACGATCAATTCCATATGTTCGAGAGCCTGAATTTTCCAAAAGGTCATCCAGCGCGCGACGATTACGATACGTTTATGACCGAGGAAACTGATTCTAATGGCGATCGTTTGATTGCGCCAGCGCACACGTCGACTATGCAAAATCGTGTGCTAACGAAATATCGCGACAATTTGGAAAAAGGCGAAGCTATTGCCGCTATCGTTCCTGATCGCGTTTTCCGCAACGAGGATTTGGATGCGCGCCACGAGCATACGTTTTATCAAGTCGAAGGCGTGTATGTTTCGCGTCGGGTTAATGTTGGCAATTTGATTGCCACGCTGCAAGAATTTTTGCAGGAATATTACGGCAAGAAACTTGACGTTCGCGTTAATCCATTTTACTTTCCGTTCACTGAGCCTAGCTTCGAGTTTGCGTTAAGTTGTCCGTTTTGTGAAGGAAAAAATCCTGATTGTAAAGTCTGCTCTGGTGAAGGTTGGATTGAGCTATTGGGCTGTGGAATGATTCATCCGAATGTTCTTCGGGCGGCACAAATTGACCCGAATGAATATACGGGATTTGCTTTTGGTTGCGGAATCGACCGCTTGGTTATGATGAAGTATGGAATCGAAGATGTCCGTCATTTTGAAAGTGGCAAGTTGGACTTTTTGGAACAATTTTAAGCAATATGAAACTTCGACAGATTAAGGATTTTTTGTGTAAGAATCGCCTTCAGGCGCTCTGCATTCTTAATGGTGTCGTTTTGGCTGTGGGTTTGGTTGTGGCGATACTGCTTTCTGATGATACTCGGTGGACGAACTGGAGTTTGAGCAGATTGGGTGAAACCACCTCGAATCGTTTGTCCGCATTTTCGTTCAATTCGGGAGTATTTTTATCTGGTTTGATTATGGCGACGATTGGATTTTTTATGAATCGTGGTTATCTTAAGCTTGGTCAAATTCGCTCTGCTCGGATATCTGGTTGGATACTTTCACTGTTTGCGATTTGTATGATAGGAGTGGCGCTTTGCCCGAACGATACAATGCACGCGGCGCATTTTGTTTTCTCGCGCGGCATCGTGATATTGATGGTGCTTTTGATGGCTCTTTTACCATCGAGTTTGAGCTATTTAACTCATCGCGAGCGAATCTCATCTTTCAGCTTTCCGATTTTTGCGGCAATTATAGCGGCGCAAGGTTACGCGATGGGCAAGTTTTGGTTTGTGATAGTAGAAGTTTTATTGGGGATTTTTGCGACGATGTGGCTAGTCCTGGTTTGCCGTCGAATTGAGCTTAAATTGTCCGACCTGAAAACTTCGTAAAATGTTATAATTGCTTCAAAAGGAGTAATTATGAATCACACAATTTTTGACGATATCGTAACAGGTAAAATGAAATCATGGAAGGTTTGGGAGGATGAGAAGTTTTTGGCGTTTTTAACACCGTTTCCGAACACGCCAGGTTTTACTGTGGTGATTCCGAAGCAGAATCCGGGCGATTACGTATTTTCTTTGGACGATAATTTATATTCCGAAATGATGCTGGCAGTAAAAAAAGTTGCTGGTATTTTGAAAGCGGTAAGTTGGACTTTTTGGAACAGTTTTAAGGAGCTATTACACACGATAATAGTAGTAGCTCAAAAACTTGTAATAAAAGAGGCAGTTCTGTGTGCCGATAGAGAATTTGTTGCAGCGAGAGAGATCGCTAAAAAAGATAGGAGGAGGTAAAATGGATACACAACAATTTGACGCACTCATCATTGGTTTTGGCAAAGCTGGCAAAACATTGGCGGTAGCGCTGGCAAATGCGGAAAAAAAGGTAGCGCTAGTGGAGCGGTCGCCAAAGATGTATGGCGGCACCTGTATTAATATTGCTTGTATTCCTACTAAGGTGCTAGTCAATGCAGCCGAACATCATCAAAGTTTTGATGAGGCGATGGCACATAAGACAACAGTGGTAGCGCGGTTGAATGAGAAGAACTATCATATGCTTGCGGATCGTGAAACAGTGAGCGTCATTGAGGGTGAGGCATCGTTCGTAGATGATCGTACTGTGAAGGTTGTGGCGGGTAGCGACGAGCTAGTAGTTAGTGCACCGCAGATTTTTATTAACACCGGTGCGGAATCAATCATCCCAGATATTCCAGGTGTTGATAAGCCGTTTGTGTATACCAGTACTGAATTGCTGGATAGAATGACGCAGCCAAAACAGCTAGCTATCATTGGTGGCGGTTATATTGGGTTAGAATTTGCCTCAACTTATGCCAAACTTGGTACAAAAGTAACAGTATTTGAGAGGGGTGATGCTCTGCTTGCACGTGAAGATCCAGCAATTGCTCGGGCTGCTACTGAAGCATTGCAGGCACAGGGTATTGAGATTGTGTTTAGTGTGGATGTGACAGCGATTGAGGGTGAGTCTACTGCGACGATTCGCACAGTAAATCATGATGATTACGCTGGTTATGATGCGGTTTTGATGGCTACGGGCCGTCGCCCGGCAACGATGAGCTTGAATTTACCAGCTGCTGGTGTAGCGACGGATGAGCGCGGGGCAATTGTGGTTGATGAAACACTTCGCACTAGTCGGTCGCATATTTGGGCAATGGGCGATGTAACGGGCGGGCCACAATTTACCTATGCGTCGCTGGACGATTTTCGGATTGTGAGAAGCCAGTTGCTGGGTGACGGTCTGTACACTCGCGCCAAACAAAAAACCTTGCCGTACACGGTCTTTATGCAAACGCCGCTAGGTCGGGTGGGTATGACAGAGGCTGAGGCGCGTGCGACGGGGTGCGAAATTATCGTAAAAGAGCTGCCTGCTATGGCGATTCCACGCCTGCATGTTGATAATGCTACAACAGGATTGCTGCGTGCGGTGATTGATGCAAACACTGAACAAATTTTGGGTGCTAGTTTATTGTGTCGTAACTCACCAGAAGTCATTAATATTATCAAAACTGTAATGGATAATGGCCTGCCATATACTGTGCTGCGTGACCAAATATTCACTCATCCAACGGTGAGTGAGGCATTAAACGATTTATTTGCATAAAGGAGTAATTATGAATCACACAATTTTTGACGACATCGTATCTGGAAAAATGAAATCTTGGAAGGTCTGGGAAGATGAGAAATTCCTAGCATTTTTAACACCGTTTCCGAATACGCCAGGTTTTACTGTGGTGATTCCGAAGCAGAATCCGGGCGATTACGTATTTTCTTTGGACGATAATTTATATTCCGAAATGATGCTGGCAGTAAAAAAAGTTGCTGGTATTTTGGAAAAAGTGTTTGACACCCCGCGAGTGGCGCTGATTTTTGAAGGCACAGGTGTGGCGCATGTGCATGCCAAATTGATGCCGCTTCATGGCGATTTAGCAAAGGGAACTGGTTCACCAGTATCGCACGAGCAAGCGTTTTATGAGGAATATCCTGGTTGGCTAACCACAGCCGACGGTCCAAAAATGGATGATGCTCAATTGGATGAAATTCAGGCGCGGATTTTAGCCGTGCAAGGTAAATAGGATAGCTAGTTCGTCTCTAATTTTACGTTTTTTTCCTTCGTACATATCCAAATAGAACGGATATAGTTTGTCGGCATACTTTTTAATCTCGTCTTGGTTTAAGGCTACAATGTCGTGACCGATACCAAATGAGGCTGGAATTGAATAATATTGGAATTTGGCGTCAGAAGCTGCAGCCATTTGCTTGGGTATGTTGACTGCGAGATTTTTATCAATTGCGGTGTCGTTTTCGCTTGTTACAACCCCGACGTATTTTAATCCTGGAGCTTTGAGGTCAGATTTATAGTTCTTGGCGATTATCATATATTTTCCAAGAGCGCGATATGACAAATTGCTACCCGTGAACGAATCTGGAAGAATATTACGTCCATAGAGATTTCTTAGAAGTGGAACTTGCCAACTTGGAACTTCTGATGGTGAAGGCTGGTAAAAAGGCGATAGAAGTAGTGCTCGTGATATGGTTTGGCTGTTGTATTGCGTAATCCAAGTCGCCATATTTGCGCCGCCAGAAAGTCCTACAATTCCCACTTCATCACCCAATCCGCTAATTATACTGGTGCTGGAATTCATAAATTGCGCCATTGCTGGAATGGTAATTTCTCCATGCCGCTTGTTATCAGTAAGGCCATGGCTGGGAACGCGGGGAATGTAGACATTGTAGCCAGCGTTGAAAAAGGTGTCGCCCAAGTCTGCGAATTGCTGCGGACATGCGCTTACGCCATGAATCATCATGACGGCTTTGGTAGTTTTTTTGCCATGGGTTTTAATAATTGATCGACATTCTGGCCTGACGTCTGTGTTTGATGAATCCCCGTTGATGGTACGTATTGCGGCGGCAATGGACTGGTTGTAATTTAATTTTTCAGAACTTGAAGATTGTAATTGTTTGGATGTTGCTGGCCAAAAAAAGGCTGCGGCTGCTAATAGGGATGCAATGAGGATAATTACACCAACTATCCATACGATAATTTTTATAACGTGATATTTCTGAGGAGTTTTCATATTGATATTATATTGGTTATGTGTGGAGATGTGAAGTTGCTATAATTAATTATATGCAACAAAATCCAACTGTCTTCCTCGTTGAAGACGAACCAGCCTTGCGCAACGGCACCGAGCAGTTCCTTCGCCAGCGCGGCTTTACGGTGGTGACGGCGACTAGCGGTGAGGAGGCGCTTGATAAGTTCGCTGGGGCGGATGTGATTGTCCTTGACATCATGCTACCAGGGATGAGTGGCATTGAAGTGTTGCATCAAATTCGCCAGACGAGCGACGTGCCGATACTGATGCTGACGGCGCTGCATGATGAGCCGACGCAAATTGCGAGTTTTGATGAGCTAGCAGATGATTATATGAGTAAGCCGTTCTCGCTGGTAATTTTAGAGAAGCGGATCAAGGCGCTACTTCGCCGCCAGCAGTCTGTCAAAAAAACCTTGTGGCAGCGCGATCTAGCCTCGGTAGATTTTATGGCATATCAAGGGTTTTATGATGGCACTGACGCGCACCTCAAGCCCAAAGAAGCGCAGCTACTCAAACTACTCGTCGATAATCCAAACATGGTCTGGAGTCGGCAGGCTATCATCGACAAGTTGTGGCGCGATGACGAGGTGCCGTTTGACCGGGTGATTGACGTCTACATCAAAAACTTACGCAAAAAATTACACCTGGACTGCATCATCACGGTGAAGGGAGTGGGCTATCGCTATGAAGAATCTTAAATTATTTCCCAAAACATTTTTGGTGTCAATCGGCTTATTTGCAGCATTGATCATCCTGGTACATGCGCTGGTCTACACCTTGATGCCGCAATTTTATCTGCAGCAAAAAGAGCGCGAGGCGGCGGAGAATCTCACGGCGCTGACAGCCGAACTACGTGGTAAATCGACTGAGGAAATGCGTCGTCTCAGCCAAGAGTTCGCTCAGATGAAAAATGTTAATATCACGCTGACAATTGACGGGCGCGACCAGTATTTTCAAGGGTTTCAGTCGATCAACATCGTGACGGACAGCGGTAAATCGGTTGACGCCAGCGTGGTAAAAATCGCTGACAGCCAAACGGTCGATCCGCGCTCGGTGATTTTGCGGCAGGGCAGTGTAGTGAACAGCCAAGAACAAACGATTACGGTCAAGCTACTGGCCGATGTGGCGCCCGTTACCCAGGCCAAGCTCGCTACCTTGCAGGTATTGCCATATACCATGTTCGGCTCGCTGTTGGTGGCACTCGTGTTTTCGTACATCTATAGCCGTTTTGTGACGCGGCCGATTCGCCAGATGGCGGCGGTGACGACGACTATGCAGCGGCTGGAAAAGGACGCACGCTACCTGGTAACTAGCAGTGATGAAATCGGCGTGCTGGGGCGAAATATTAATGAGCTGTATCAAAATCTGTGGCAGACGATTCGCTCGCTGGAGCATGAGAATAAGCGAATCACCCAGCTTGAGAAAGAGAAAATCGCCTTCCTCCGTGCGGCCTCGCACGAGTTGAAAACGCCATTGGCGGCGCTACGGATCATGCTCGAAAACATGCAGCTAAACATCGGCGAGTATAAAAATCGCGACCAGTACCTGGCGGAATCGGTGGCGCAGGTTGATCGCTTGGCGGCGATGGTGAATGACGTTTTGCGCTCTGGCAGTATCGCCGAGCAGGCTTTGCGTCAGGAAGAACGGCTGGGGATCGACAAGCTAATCGCCGAGGCGGTTGAAGATTATGCGTTGCTGGCGAAAACGCGCGGCATGACTTTCGCGGTTGACACCCGTCCGACGACCATTCGTGCCAACCGCGACATGATGCGTCACGTCATCTCGAATCTAGTGTCAAACGCGGTGCGCCACGGCGATACGGGAAGCGTGATAAAAATTACTTGCAACCAGAATGAGCTGGCCATCGAAAACGCTTGCAAACCACTGACTAAACAACAACTCCAACGCGTCTTCGACCCGTTTTATCGGAGTAATGCCGCTACGAAGCAACATGCCGACAGTAGTGGCATCGGCCTCTACACTGTGAAAATGCTGCTCGACACTAAGGGCCTGGACTATGAGTTTGTGCCACACGGGCGGGGCATGCAGTTTGTGGTGAAGTTCAATTAAAGTCCCATACAAATATCTCGATAAGGCCGCGTGACAACTTCTGCCGACTCAAGGCCGAGTTTGGCCTCAATGTCGCTAATAATTGCCAGTGCACCAGTCTCATCGTCTGACAAAACCTCAACTTCCACGAACGTTCCGGTGTTTTTAATTTCATCAATAGCTACCGTTGCTTTTGGAAAGTTTGGTGATTGGAACGATCGCCGGTATTTGTTGACCTCGACCAGCCGCATCATGCCGAGGTTGGCGAGCAGCTGTTTGGCGATTGCCGCGTCTCCGGGTTGAATTGGCAGGTTTGTCTCGGGCTTAATAATCACATTATTTTTCGTATGTGTCGCATCCGTCGTTGCAGGCTTATATGTCACCTCGGCAAAACCATCGCGCTGGCGGATCCGCAAGCATTCAACTGTCTGCATGAAATCGACATCAGGACGAGAATAATACGTATCAATTTCGTGGCGGCTACTCTTTGGCTCAAAACCGAGGTCTTGCAATTGCTTGATTAATTCTTTTGCGTCACCAGTTAATTGGCGTTTACGTTCGATTTCTAATAGTTTCTTGGTCATTTGGTTACCTTTCTTATGGGTGTATAAATATTTGATAATACGTCATGAGAACAGTACATCGATAAGGCTCCTAGGGCGCCGTTAATCTTTTCTTGCAAATTACTATCTCTGTCTTTTAATGTAAGAAGCTCGAACAGTACTAGTTGCTTTCCATCTGACAAAGGATTACTTAATTTAGATTCTAGATATCTGTTGTAATAGGCTCTATCTATCTTTTTAATATCATGCTTGCTTGTAGGTAACAGTATTTGCGTACCATTGCTCGCTTCGAATGAGTTTAATGCAACACTACCTAGCAAGTCCCCGATAGGCATATAGAAATAAGTTTCCGAGCCTTCTCTCTCTAGCCATTCACTCCAAGACTTCCAATGTTCAGATGATTCAGAATTCTCGATGATATCAGATAAGACTTCTCCCATGCGTACATCAGAAGTATTATCGAATATGTCACTATCAACTATATATTCATTCTCAGAAACAGGCGTACTCATAGCTTTTAATATAGGATCGTCATCAAGCATCCTGTAGTGTACACGCTTGTGGCCTCTATCTCTATCAATCCAATCATTTGTTTTACTAGGGTCATCTAATTCTGGAACAATTCCAAGATTACCATTCCTCCACAAGTAATCACGCAGTGTTATGTAGTGACGCTGAGTTTCACGTAATAAGCCTATGGGCGCCTCTATGCTAAGAGGTGTTTTCCCCTCTATTGAATCAACGTTTATAGGATTGCCGTTCTGAGACAGCTTAATTCTATCTCCGTAGTGCTTATATGAATGGTTTGCGTTCCTCGTATAGTAATCAAGGAATAATTTACAAAACATAACCCACGAGCTCCTGTCATAAATATGGCGCGTTCTTTCGTGCATCGACAGATTCTTGACCCCATAAACATCTCTGTATGCATAGAATCCGCCAGAGCTTAAAGTACTTGCTATACCTTGAAAAGTTTTATCCATCGCACCATAGCCACCGGCATACGAATAGATTTCATGTATAACCGCTGACGTAGAAAGTATGTCAACGCTCTGAGGTGGAAATATATCTGATAGATCAGTTGCACTACCATTATGAAAAGAGGTTGACACGCCAAAACTTTCTACAGTCTTTCTAGCCGCTAAAAGGCTTTCAGATTGTACACCATCTAATTCAAGCATTGAAATGTGAGTTGGTGTTATTAGACCATTTTCAGCAATTTCGGCAGTAAAACCCGATAATGCTGATCCTCCCCCTGGGCCAATTTCAAGAAGTCTAATAGAGCTTCTGCCCAGATCAGCAGATAGGCGGCGATAGGCCTCTACAGACAATAGCGATTTTTCATAACCATTACCATTCGCTGCCACGTCTATATATAATGCATCTGTCTTTGGTGTTATTGCAAATTTACTCATAATAATACTGATTTTGGTGGATATGCCATTGGCCTCAAGGGTTGCCTTGAAGCCAATGGCGATCCTCACTCGACGGAAATGATCTCAACAGTCATCTCCCCGCGAGGGGCGGAGTAGGAGACTGTGTCACCAGTGGTATGCCCTAGGAGCGCTGTCCCGAGCGGTGAATCCGTGGAAACCTGTTGGATTTCATCATCGCCTCCGACTCTCTGTCCGACCATCTTAACCCTAAAGGTCTTCTTGTTCGGAAACTTGAGAGTTACGACGTGTCCGAGGCCAATAGTACTTCCTGAGGTCTCCTCCACGATGATTGTACTCTGAATCCGACGAGTCACGATTCTGAGTTGCGACTGAATCCGACGAATAAGCTCATTCGTCGCGTCAAACGCAGCATTATCATGCCACGTGTTGCTGTCTGACGCTGCGGCCTCCCCCAGCTGCCCGAGAGCTTCTTTGAGGCTTTTCTTGAGCTGAGTCTCTTGCTCCAAAAGTGCATCGTAAGTCTCCTGAGTGCAGTAGTATGAAGTCATTTCGACATCTTTCTGTAGAGGATCGATTTTTGCGGTTGCAAAAACTAATATAAATATATCAGTAATAGGGTATGTTGTCAAGTTATCTACCAAATTTAAACGGTTGCTAGACCAAAGAAAGCTGTATCAACACTAAAGCCAGGAGTATTAATTACCCAAAGATTAATTGATACTTCTTATTATATAATAATTCTACACTTTCTATGCTGTGGATATATCAAGATAGCAGTATCAAAATTTCTAATTCATCCATTTCACATTCCCTTCACACACCCCTGCTACACTGACATAGAACCAAGAAAGGAGAATCTATGTCATTTGTACAACGTGCCTGGTTGTATATCACCAGGAAAAAACTCAAAACGCTGATTTTGCTGGCGATTTTGCTGTGTATGTCGACGATTATGCTGAGTGGATTTGCCATCAAGCATTCGACCGATGCGGCAGCGCAGTCGCTGGACAAAACACTCAAGGCTGGCTTCACGCTGGGTAATAATCCGCGCACCAATCCAGGAACAGCCCGCGGTTCGGGAACGGTGTCGAACAAAGACATCGACGCGGTGAAAAATCTGGAAGGTGTGACGGATTATGTCAAGCGCCAGAACGCCACCGTTGATTTTATCAATACCAAACTAGTGCCATTACCGAGTGGCGGCAGCGGTTATGATGCCGAGAAAGATAAACAGTTTGGCAACGCCGCTACCATCATCGGCGTCAATAAATCTGAGTCCGAGAAAAAGTTCCGCGCTGAGTCGCTCAAGCTCATCGCTGGCCGGCACATCACCGAGAACGATTCGCACAAGATTTTGGTGCACGAAGATTTCGCCAAGGCCAACAACCTGAAGCTTGGCAGTAAAATTAAGTTAAAGGCTAACCAATACGACACCGACAACGAACATCCATCCAGGGACGAGGTGGAAGTGGAAATCGTCGGTATATTTAACGGCAAGAACCCAAAGCAGGCGACGTATCAGGTGGAGCTGTTTGAGAATTTGTTCTTGACTGACATCGCAACGACCCGCCAGTTGAACGCCTATACCGAGCAAAATGAGATTTACCAGGATGCTACGTTCTTTACCAAGGGTACCAAACAGTTAGATGAAGTGATGGCGCGGGCGAATAAATTGCCTGTCAATTGGCAAAAGTATCAATTGAATAAGAATAGTCAGGAACTGGCCGGCGTGACTGGTGCGGTGAACGGCGTGTATGGCCTGATCGACGGTATGCTGTGGGCAACGGCACTAGTCAGCGTCGCGGTGATTGGCATGGTGCTGTACTTGTGGATGAATGAGCGCAAGCGCGAAGCGGGCGTGCTTTTGGCGACGGGCGTGCCGCAGCCAAAGATTGTATTGCAATACGTCGCTGAGCTGGTGATGATCGCAGTGTTGAGCTTTGGCGCATCGTACTTTGCCGCAGGGCTGATCGCACAACAACTGGGCGATCATGTGGTATCGCAGGCGGCACAGAATACCACACGTCAAGCTGGCAGTTCCCTCAATGGTGCGTCGCTCGGTGCTGACGCTGACTCGGTGACGTCATCGCGGACGTTGGACAAGGTGACGGTCGGTGTGCAGCCGACGGATCTGCTGGCGGTGTGGGGAGCTGGACTAGCGGTGATTATCATTGCGGTGCTACTGGCTTCGCGGCCGATTACCCAGTCAACACCAAAAGAATTACTAACCGAAGTGGACTAGGGGCGAACGATGACGATTATCGAACGATCCTGGACGGCTGTGGCGCGCAAACAGCGTCGTAGCCTGACCATCGCCCTGATCATGACGCTGATTTTCACGCTGCTCATCGGTACGCTGACGGTGCAGCAGACGATGGCGCAGCTGAAGCAATCGGTCGAGCAGAACATCCGTGCTGGCTTTAGTATCGCCAGCAAGCAACCGTCGGGCGAGGTGCTGATGGATATCGCACAGCGGGTGCAGCGCCTGGACAAAGTCAAAGCGCACAATTTCCAGGCAGAGACTACCGCGGAACTGCCAGGCAAGCAATTGATCGACGTGGTAGGCGGTGGAGTGCAACTGGACTCTGGGATCGCTGGCGAAGCGAAGGTGACAGGCGCGACAGAGAGCGATCTGCTCAGCGAGTTCACTGGTCGATTTTACCAACTAGAGCAGGGCAAGCACCTAACGGCGAACGATCAAAACGCAGCTCTGATTCACAAGACCTTCGCTGAGAAAAATAATATCAAGCCAGGAGACAAGCTGGATATTACTAAAGGCGGAAGGCGCGTGACGGTGGCTGTTACGGGGGTCTTCAGCGGCAAAGGCGAAAAGCCAGCGGTCTTACAGTCCGACATGGCGGAGAATCATGTCATAACCAATCTGGCCGCAGCGCAGCAACTGACGGGTAGCGCTAATCTGACGCGAGCGACATATTTCGCCGAAAATCCGCATCAGCTGAAGTCGCTAACAGACCACACCAAAAGCCTACCAAACGTCGATTGGCAAAAATTTAGCCTGACTGACAATGGGGCGGTATTCGCCGGCGTTCTCCAAAACATCGCTGGTATTCAAAACATTTTGACGATTGCCACTATCGGTGCGGCCACGGCAGGGCTGGCAGTTTTGTCGCTGGTATTGGTATTCTGGGTGCGTGGCCGCTTGCATGAAATTGGCATCTTGCTGTCCATCGGCACGTCGAAGCGGCAGATCATCGGGCAATTCTTGGCGGAACTCGCAATCATCGCCGCAGTCAGTTCGGTGTTCGCACTCAGTATCGGCTCGGTCGCCTCATCGCAAATTTCTACTGCCCTGACAGCGCAAACCGACCAAAACCAGCGCACAGAAAAGACCGTGGTGCACGCCGTGCCAGTAGCAACCTACCTAGAGGCTTTCGCCTTCGGCTACATGGTCGTTCTGCTATCCGCCATCGCTGCCACCGCGCCAATCATGCACCAATCACCAAAGCAAATTTTAGCAAAATTAAGTTAGGAGTTATTATGTCAATACTTACGTTACGCGATATCATTTACTCATATGCCGACGGCACTAGTAATGTGCTCAACGGCATCAATTATCAATTTGAAAAAGGCAAATTCTACACCATCGTCGGTAGTTCTGGCGCCGGCAAGTCGACACTGCTCGGGCTACTAGCCGGGCTGGACATGCCAACTGGCGGGCAGATTTTGTTCGACGATGAAGATATCGCCGAGCAGGGGTATTCGCATCATCGCAAGCACAATATCTCGCTAGTGTTTCAGAATTATAACCTGATCGATTACTTGACACCGCTGGAAAACTTGAAATTGGTTAATTCCAAGGCTACCAACGAAACGTTGCATGCCATGGGTCTGGACGACGATCACATTCACCGCAATGTTATGAAACTTTCTGGCGGCCAGCAACAGCGAGTGGCGATTGGCCGAGCGCTCGTCTCACATGCGCCGATCATCTTGGCGGACGAGCCGACTGGCAACCTGGACGAAACCACCGCCGCTGACATCATCGACATCCTGCGCCGGGCCGCTCACGAAAACGACAAATGCGTCATCGTCGTCACTCACAGTAAACAGCTGGCCAAGCAAGCGGATGTGGTGTTAACGTTGAAGGACAAGAAACTAAAGGGGTGATGCTGATATAATATTGGTATGACTACGCATAAACTTAGCCTTCACCCTGAGCCGTTTGCCGCTATCGCATCTGGTCATAAAACCATTGAGTCGCGGCTGTACGATGAGAAGCGTCGGAAGATTCAGCTCGGCGATCAGATTGTGTTTATTAACCGTGTAGATTCCGAGCAGACTGTGGTCGTAACGGTGGTTGGGCTGCTGCGTTACGCGACGTTTCATGATCTGTTTTCTCATAATGACCCGCTTAAGTTTGGTGGTGAAAGTGTTGAGTGGCTGGAAAATCAGATTAACGAGTTCTATTCTGCAGAAGATCAGTAACGGTATGGCGTTTTAGGGATTGAATTTGAACATGAAGGCTAGTAGCAATATGTATGATGATATTGTAATGAAGTTGACAAAACTCGCTGAGGACAACGAGACGTACGCTGAGTTTAATAAGCGCATCGTCAATACCAAGATGCCGGTTATCGGCGTGCGGGTGCCGGATTTGCGCCGACTAGCACGGCAACTGGCACCTGGTGTTAACTCAGCGGATATTAGAGAATTGCTGACGGTCCAGGATGAATCTTTCGACTACGTGTTGTTGTGCGGATTGCTGATTACGCATGCTCGGCTTGATGATCAGGCTGCGATTGATTTGACCAAGCAATATTTGCCCCGCGTTGATTCGTGGGCACACATTGATGTATTTGTTGAGAGAAAGCGGCGATTTACTAGTGAGTTGTGGTGGGATTTCGCGTTGGAATGTTTGCAAAGCGAAGCTGAATTTACGGTGCGCTACGGCGTGGTTTCTTTGATGACTAATTTTCTTGATGAATCGCATATCGATCAAGTTTTTGCCGCATTGCGAGACATTAAACACGACGGCTATTATGTCAAAATGGCACTTGCTTGGCTATACGCCACGGCGGCGGTGCAGTTTTTTGAGTTGACGATGGCTGAATTGGAGAGCGGACATATTGACGCTTGGACGCGTAACAAAACCTACCAAAAAATGCGCGAATCACGGCGATTTACACCCGAGCAACAGAAAGTCATTGCTTTATATAAAACAAAAGAATATCGCTAATCATTGCCAGCTTGTAGCCTGGCTTTACAAAAGTCGAATAGTTACAGATAAGATGGTATACTAGTAACTAGTATGAAAGTCAGTCTAAATCTTATCAAACAATTGATTAATTTTGAATTGCCGCCAGTGGACGAGTTGGTGGCGCGGGTCAATCAGCAGCTTGGTGGTATCGAAGAAGTGATCGACCTGAAGGCCAAATATGGTGGTGCGCGAATCGTCCGGGTGGTTGAATGTGCCAAGCATCCTAACGCCGATCGGCTGAGTGTGACTAAGATTGACGATGGCGGTGCGGTGGCCGATGTGCCGCGTGATGACAATGGTCTAGTGCAGGTGGTTTGCGGTGCGCCAAATGTTCATGCTGATATGTGGGCGATTTGGCTGCCGCCAAAAAGCACCGTCCCAGCAAGTTTTGATGACGCTGAGCCATTCGTACTGGATGCGCGACCGCTACGTGGAATCCTAAGTCAGGGTATGTTGGCGGCGGCTGATGAGTTGGCGATTGGTGCGGACCACGAGGGAATTATTGAGATTAATGAGCGTGATATTCCGGCGGGTGTTACACTCCAGGCTGGCGCAAGTTTTGCGGAAGTGTTTGGGCTGGACGATTACGTGCTGGAAATTGAAAATAAGATGTTTACGCACAGACCGGATTGTTTTGGGCAACTTGGTGTGGCGCGCGAAATTGCTGGTATTTTTCACCAACGATTTACTAGCCCTGATTGGTATGAACAAGATCAACAGTTTGCTGACGCTAATGATTTGGAGCTGATAGTAGAAAATGACGCGCCAGAATTAGCACGGCGTTTTATGGCAGTGGCAATTCGTGGTGTTTCTGTGCGCCCAAGCCCGTTGTGGTTGCAGTGTCGATTAGTCGCAATGGGTGGTAAGCCTATCAATAATATCGTTGACGCGACAAACTACGTGATGTTTATGACGGCGCAGCCGACTCACGCTTATGATTACGACAAGTTGCGCGGGCATAAACTTGGCGTGCGAATGGCGCACGATGGCGAAAAAGTCGGTTTGCTTAATGGCAAGGAATATGAATTGACGGCTGATGATATTGTCATTGCTGATGGCGAAGGTGTGGTTGGGCTAGCGGGAATTATGGGCGGCGCTGACACTGAAGTTTCGGCTGAAACGAAGAATATTGTCCTTGAATGTGCCAATTTTGATATGTACGCGCTACGTCGCACGGCTATGCGCCACGGAATTTTCACCGACGCTCTGACTAGGTTTAATAAGGGACAGTCGCCAGCACAAATTGACCCTGTCTTAAAATGGTTAATTGGTATGGTTGATGGTGAGCAAGCTAGTCCTATGCTATTTAAGAATCATTCTTCATTGCGACAAGTGTTGGTCGATGGTAAGCACTGGCACGGTGGATTGTTGATTCCTAAAAGGTTCATCGAAGAACGTCTGGGCGTTGACTTTGCCGAGGATGAGATTGAGGCGCTACTAAAGAATGTTGAATTTATCGTTGACGATGGTAATAAATATGGCGAAGCTGGCGTGATGGTTTACAGTCCATTTTGGCGAACAGATATTGAGCTTCCTGAGGATATTGTTGAGGAAGTTGGGCGACTGTATGGCTTTGATAGATTGCCGCGTCATTTGCCAGAGCGAAGCATTAAGCCTGCGCTGAAGAATGAGCGTCGTGAATTGAAGCAGAGAATTCGCCAAAGTTTGTCGCGATCTGGAGCGAATGAAGTTTTGACGTATAGCTTTGTCCATGAGCGAGTTTTGAAAAATTCCGAGCAAGATCCGAACCGTGCGTATCGCTTGAGCAATGCGCTTAGTCCAGACTTGCAATATTACCGAATTAGCATTTTGCCGAGTTTGTTGGATAAAGTTCACGCCAATATAAAATCTGGACATGACGAATTTATGTTGTTTGAAATTGGCAAAATTCACGATAAGAAATTAGGATTTAACGATGAGAATTTGCCGATTGAAAAGACTTTCATTGACGGAGTTTATGCGAATAAAAAACCTCAAGCTGGCGCGCCGTTTTACAAGGTGAGGAAAATTGCTGAAAGGCTGATGAAGGATTTGAGTGTTGAGGTTGATTTTGTGAAGATTGCGGAATCTGACAGCGACGTTCCAGCGCCTTTTGATGCGAAACGCAGTGCTTGGATTGTGGCGAAGAACGGTGACAATTTGGGAATTGTTGGCGAGCTGGTTCAGTCTGCCCGACGCAACTTCAAATTGCCAGATTATACGGCAGCGTTTTCTATTGATATTGAAAAATTGCAGGAAAATCTGAGTAAAAATCAGGGCTATAATTACCAGCCGTTAAGTCGATTCCCGTCGACTGCCAGAGATATTTCATTGAAAATGGATTCGAATGTTGATTATGCGAAGGTTTATGCTTGCGCTGAAGAAGTTGCGAAAAAACACGGTGAGTTACAAATTAGCATAACGCCGATTGCGATATATCAGCCAAAAAATGACGATTCGACAAAAACTGTAACTTTGAATGTAAAGTTTACGAGTGCTGAGCGGACACTGGAAGATAAAGACATTGCGCCGATTATTGAGGAAATTGCCGTGATGGCGGCGGAAGAATTTGATGCCGCTCAGGTTTAATGTGATTTGTTGTGCTTGATAAAAATTGCTATAATTGAAAAGTAAATAAAGGAGGAATATGGCAACTACGAAAGGCCAGAGAATAGGTATTTGGGTTATTGCCGGCATGATGTTTTTGGGGACCGTTGGCGGATTTGTCGCTATGATGGTGGCGCCTGGAAATGAAGCCAAAGACCAAGCCGCGTTCAAGAAAGCTCAGGACGAATACACCAAAGCCAGTGAAGAGCGAAAAAAGAAAGTTGAGGCTCAGGCTAATGAATTGAGTCAAAAATATTACGGTAAGTTTTCTGAGTTTAGCTCACGAGTTGGCGCGTTTGAAGCTGGTGACGTGAAAGAGCTTGTTAAGGAAGATTTGGTTGAGGGCGAAGGCGCTGAAGTTAAGGACGACACCAAGTTGGCTGTTTATTACATTGGCTGGAATGCTAAGGGTGAGATTTTCGATCAATCAATCGCTGATGGCAAATTGAAAGCTCCGCTCAATATGGATGGTCCGGCAAATACTGCGGTTATTCAAGGCTGGAAAGAGGGCTTGATTGGTATGAAAATTGGTGGCGTACGCGAACTAACAATTCCAGCCGACAAGGCTTATGGCGACAAAGCTCAGGGCGATAAAATTCCTGCAAATTCTCCGCTTAAGTTTGTGGTGATGGCTATTGAAAAGCCAGCCGATATTCCAGAGCCAGAAATGCCAGAAGTGATGAAGCAATATTATCGATCGCGAGGTTTCAATGTCTAAAGATGTTATTATTGTTGGCGCTGGTCCAAGCGCGTTAACGGCGGCGATTTACTTGTCGCGCGAAGATGTCGACACGACATTATATGAGCGTGGCGTGGTCGGCGGAATGGCGGCGATTACTGATCAAATTGACAATTATCCTGGATTTGCTGAAGGTGTTACTGGAATGAAGTTGGCGTCTGAATTGCAACAACAAGCGGAGCGATTTGGTGCGAAGATTGAGTATGGCGACGTGACGGAATTGAAGCAAGTTGATGGCGAATTGGAGCTGACAATTGACGGTCAATCTGTCCGCGCGAAGTCAGTTTTGCTGGCGACTGGCTCGAATTATCGCAAATTAGGCGTTCCGGGCGAAGATGAATTATATGGTCGAGGCGTGCATTACTGTGCGACTTGCGACGGTGCGTTTTATCGTGATAAAAATCTAATCGTTGTCGGCGGTGGAAATTCTGCCGTGCAGGAAGCGATATTTTTGACGCGATACGCTAGTCATATTGATCTGTTGGTTCGCAGTAAATTGCGCGCCAGTGACATTTTGCAAAAAGATTTGCAGAAGTATGTCGATGATGGAAAAATTACCGTTCACATCGGTGCAACGACTGATGAAATTATTGTCAAGGACGATAAGTTTTACGGCGTTAAATCGACCCAAAACGGCGAGCAGAAAGAATTTACCGCTGACGGATTGTTTGTGTTTATTGGACTAATTCCGAATACGCAATTCCTGACAAACTCGGATGTTGAGTTGGATTTAGGCGGACACATCATTACTGACGAACATCTGCACACTAATATTCCTGGCGTTTTTGCTTCTGGCGATGTACGCTCGGGGGCAACTATGCAAATCGCTTCGGCGGTTGGTGAAGGTGCGGTGGCTGCGGTGCAGATTCGTGAATATTTACAAGAAAAAGCTAGAGAGGAGTAAAAAATGGCAGATTTTAATCAAATTTTAACACCTGGTGACGTCGAAGGCGGCATCGTAAATGTAGTTGTTGAGATTCCACAGGGATCAAGTCATAAAATTGAGTGGAATCGTGAGCTTGCAGTGATGCAGTTGGACCGTGTTGAGCCAGCTATTTTCGCAAAGCCAACAAACTATGGTTTTATTCCACAGACTTTGGATGAAGACGGCGACGAATTGGACACACTAATTATCACCGACGAACCGCTGACAACCGGTATTTTTATGGAAGCGAAAGTTATCGGCGTGCTGGAATTTGTTGATGACAATGAAGTTGACGACAAGGTTATCGTTGTGCCTGCCGACGATCGAAATACGGGCAACGCAATCAACTCACTAGAAGACCTACCTTCACAATTGTTGAAGCAAATTGAACACCACTTCAATCACTACAAGGACTTGAAGAAGCCTGGCTCAACTGTAGTTAAGGGCTTTGGCGACGTAGAAAGAGCAAAGCAAATTATCCGCGAGTCAATTACTCGTTGGAACGAAAAATAAATCACGTTTGATTATTGATTAAAACTGAGGAACTGGCGAGCGTTACTTGTGTCGGAAGAACGAGGAAACGCCGCCAGTTAATTGTTGTAAGATGCCGTTTGAGCGGGATAATTGTAAGCGTAGTTTATCTTTGGCGTGTGGCGTAATTATGACGTCTCGCCAATCTGGTTTTGGATGAGCGGACTTACTTGTTAAAACTTCAATTGTGTCGCCGTGCTGTAATTTGTAATTGAACGGCTTCATCACGCCATTGATCTTAAATCCGCTTGCGCGGGCTGCGATGTCGGAGTGAATTCGATAGGCATAATCCAGGGGAAATGCTCCGCGAGGCAAATCATAAATATCGCCCTTTGGTGAGTACACGAAAATC